>OAWT01000009.1_pt1 | contig 298501 bp, 186 predicted proteins | sample 1477031 | NCBI WGS metagenome assembly OAWT01 (sample SAMEA2580263, study PRJEB22360) | human gut metagenome | biome: human gut; feature: human-associated habitat; material: faeces | place: Denmark | collected 2008/2010
GTTTCTTTTAATCTATTTGTAGTCAATTAAATACCTTCAGACTACATCAAATATAACAAAAAAAGAGGATGAACGTTGAACGTCATCCTCTTTTTTATTACAGTTATTCCCTATAGTTGTGGTTGTGGAGCCGCCGGATTGTTATCAGTATCACTGATTCCGGAATTGGTTTCCATTTCACATTGCGGAATCCGGTAGATCAGGATTTGTGCTTCTGCAGCTGAATTATATTGTACAGACGGGTCATAATTCGTATTCTTACGAATCACCGGCTTTTTCAAGCGCAGGATATCGAACAGTGAGAAACCTTCTCCCCAAAGCTCCATACGACGCTGCAACCAAACCTCATCCTGAAAATCCTGTGCCGAATTAGCTTTACTTGTAAAGGAAGGGTCCCGATATGTTCGTACAAAATTTTCCAATGTACTCTTTCCGCCACTCAAATTACCACCCATGGCTTCTGCCTCAGCTTTTATCAGATACATTTCTTCAACACGCATCAAAGGCCAGTCTGATGCATTGGTTGTGTTACCAAATATACTTTGATAAGCTCCGAACTTTGTATTTACATACGGAGTCAAACCAAAATATTCAACGATGGAAGTACCCTCAATCTGTTCATTATCAATCAATGAAGATTTATTATCCGGAGACAAAAACCATTGTTTACGAATATCTGTTTCGGGTATTAAATCATATAATGCAGAGTTCACCTTTCTATATCCATCGGGCACTCCTGAAGTATAACCGTTTCCGGTAAAAGAACACAAGTGCGAAGGCCAGTTGATAATACCAGTCTGGACAACATCATTATCAGGCGTAATCATCACTCCCCATAACCATGAACTTGCCGATGCCGAATTAAAGGTAGGAGTAGACACCTGAGCTAAAGTCTGAGGTGTACCGCCAGCGATGGCACGTTCTGCATCTTTAGCTGCATCCGCCCATTTTTGCATTAACAGATTAGCACGAGCACGCAATCCGTAAACTACCGTCTCATCAATCTGATCTTTGTTTGAGCCATTATCATACCCGGCCAATAAATCAGCAGCCGTATTCAGGTCACTCATAATTTGGTCATACACCTGCTGTACAGTTGCACGCGGATTATTCTGCATATCTTCATCAGTCATTGTTTCTGTAACAATAGGTACTGCCAGACTATTTTCATGACCTGCATAAGTAAACTGATAGATTTGAACCAAGTTCAGATAGTCATAAGCACGAGCAGCTAAAGCTTGCCCACGATAAACCTTCAAAGAAGAATCTTCCGTATCTGCCGCTATCAATTTCAGTACATTGTTTGCAGCTTTCAAGTGATTATAGAACGTTTTCCAAATCAATTCATCGCTTGAACTATCGTATACTCTGTCACTATAATTCTGAGATGTATTAAACCAATTATATCCATTAACCAATGCAACCAAGTCCTGCCCTCCTGATTCCAATATCATAGATACCGCAGGAATACCATAATCATTATGATAAGTAGTGGCATCATCTGAAATCGTACCAAAAGTATTTAATTTGGCTGCCATAGCATTCACTTCAGCAGTTATCAAATTAGGTCTGCCATTGATTATATCTTCTTTCTGTTCTTCAGATATGTAATCTCCTTCAGGGAATTTATCCAAATCGCAAGATGCCATTAATAAAGCGACACTTGCAAATGCTATATATTTATTTGACAATTTCATATTCTTACAAAATAGGTTGCTAAATTAGAAATTTAAAGATATACCTCCGGAAATTGTGCGGATAGGTGAATACACATTGTCAGCAGCCACATAACCTTGACGTGGATCCAGCCCTTTGCGAGCTGTCAGCAAAGCCACATTATCTGCAACAAAGAAAACACGAACACCGTCAATCTGCATTTTACGTGTCAGACTTTTTGGCAGAGTATAACCCAATGTAATATTCTGCAAACTTAAATAGTCCGAACTAGTCAAGAAACGATCTGTTAATCTGTTCGTATATTGGTCATTAATATTCATACGAGGAACATCCGTATTTTTATTTTCAGGAGTCCATGCTTTTAACATATCTTTATGCAAAGCACTACCTGTAGCTGCTACGTCCATTAATCCTTGGTAAGTATAGTCCAAAATACGTCCACCAAGCTGATATGCAAACGAAACAGAGAGATCAAAGCCATAGGCTGTGACACTTGTTCCAAAACCACCATAAACTTTAGGTAGAATATCACCTGATGCGAATCTGTTTTCAGAAGCGACAGAATAAGATTTTGTAACTGTATTACCATTCTCATCCGGAGTCACCAGCGCCCACAGACTCTCTCCTGTCTCAGAATCCACACCTACATATTTAGGTAAATAAAGCTGGTACATAGACTCGTCTTCACGATAAATCCGACCACCATCAATCAATTGTCCATTCAGTTCAGGAGATAATTCCAAGACTTTATTCTTAAAATGTGTAAGATTAAAGTTTATATTCCAGGAAAAGTTCTTGTTTTCAATTATATTGGAATACAAATCCAATTCAACCCCACGGTTTACCATTGAACCCACATTCTCGGGATAGCGGGAATAACCCATTGAAGCTGCTACCGGTTTGAAATAAAGCATATCAGTTGTTTTACGTGAGAAGTACTCAACAGAACCACCTAACTTACCACCCCAAAAAGCAAAATCAAATCCAGTATTAAAGCTATGTGAAGTTTCCCAAGTAATATCCTTATTACCTTTATAATATAAAGAAGTTGAAAAATCACCATTACTGTTTGCCAATGTATACTGGTCTTGATACGGATAGTAGTTACGGTACAAACCACCTTGGAACATCAAGTTATCATTACCTTGCAAACCATAGCTAATTTTAAATTTCAACATATCAATCCAAGACTGGTTTTCCAAGAATCTCTCTTTGCTCAATAACCATCCTGCTCCTACAGACCAGAAGTTACCCCAACGATTATCCGGGTGAAAGCAAGAAGAAGCATCACGACGGAAAGAAGCTGAAACAAAATACCGTCCATCATAGTCATATTGCGCACGGAACAACCATCCTTCTGTTGCATAATTACGAGAATATGAATTATTGCTCTGGTTCATAATACCATTGCCTAATTCAGGAACATTCGGATCGTACAATTTCTCACGTTGTCCGTACAAATATTGATATTTATAGTCATAACTTTCATGTCCGGCCAAAATATCCACATTATGAACATCATTAAATGTTTTGTTGTATGTCAACAAATACTGCTGATTTACACTAAATGTACGCTCAGTAGCTACACTGATCAAACCTCCGACTCCGCTAGTTTCGGAATACTGTCCGTAGAAGGGGTTAACCATATTTGTAGAACGCACATTATTTACATCAACACCTATATTCACTTTTGCCTTGATTCCATTCCATATATCAATATCAGCAGACCATTTTCCACTAACCACATCACCAGAATATTTCATTTTATCCAACATATAACTTGCCAACGGATTTGCATTAGGAATAGTATTACGGCTACCATTCGAATCTTGTCCTTGCTTTCCATAATCATAACGAAGGAAACCTCGATTATCTACCATAATATTGCCCTGTGCATCACGAACATACATAGGATAAATAGCTCCCATAATATTTGACGCATAAAAGATATTTGCATTTGAGGTACCACCCTCAGTATCCTGTTCACGGCTATCATAATGAGTAAATGATACATTTCCTCCCATTTTCAACCAAGGCTTCACTTGATAGTCAGCTTTCAAACGTGCAGAATAACGTTGAAAACCAGAGTTAGGAACAATTCCCTTATCATCCAAATAGCTGGCCGACATATAATAATTCATTTTTTCGGTCGCACCGCTAATACTTAAATTATACTCTTGGCGCAGGTTATTTTCAAAAATTTCATCCGACCAATTATCCGGAATATAATAATATGTACCATCAGAATAACCTAATGTCGCACTAGGATTCAATTTGCCATCCATACCGATCAGTTGCTGTCCTTGAGGAATGGAATACACCTGATATCCCAAATATGTAGAAGAAAGCATCGCTTGATTAGCGTACGCATTAGCTTTAGCCAAGTCTCCGGCTGCCGCATATCCTTTCAAATCAGCATTATAGATAGAAGAATAGTTTAATTCATAGAATGTAGCCGGATCCGTAATTGTTTCATAATTAGGTACTCCACGTTTATTTATACCCCATTTAGCATCAAAAGTAACACGGGCTTCCCCACTCTTACCACGCTTGGTAGTAATCAAAATTACACCATTGGCACCACGTGCACCATACAGAGCGTTAGAAGCAGCATCTTTCAACACTGTCATCGATTCTATATCAGAAGTGCTGATAGCAGAAATTTCACCATCATACGGAACTCCGTCTACCACATACAAAGGTTTGTTACTAGCCGATATAGATCCAATACCACGAATACGCACCTCAGCATCTTTGCCCGGCTGACCATTATTACTCGTAGTTTGCACTCCGGCTACTTGACCTGCCAAAGCATTTGTCACATTTGAAGTTTGTCTCGTCGCTATTTTTTCATTTTTTATAGTGGCAGCCGAACCTGTAAATGCAGATTTTTTCGCCGTACCATAAGCCACCACCATTACCTCTTCAAGCTGTTCTGTATCAGACTTTAATACAATATTCAAGTTTGCTTTGACTGCCACTTCTTGTGTAGCCATTCCGATAAAGGAAACTACCAAAGTCTTTGCAGAACTAATCAGTTATTTAATTTATTGATAATCAGTATTTAATACACTAAAGTCTTATCTGTTTTTCTTTATTTAAGCCATTCTAAGAGTATGAAAATAATTGTTTTCTACCTTTCTTCTACTGAAAGAAATAATAGACGTATAACATTTTGTAACACTCACCGCTGCCCTGTTCATAAAATGAAACTAAATTTATTATCTTCACTGAAAAGATATCGATAGCCCCTAAATAACATAAATTTGTTCTTAAAAGAGCCCCTTATCTTTGCTTTAAAACAATCTTGGCTTTTTAATAAGGTTCATCCTGTATAAATAGAAAATATGTGCAAAAAGAGTGCTACGAAAATTTTCACTATTAATAGAAATATTCTTTTCAAGCTAATAGGAAGATTTTATATCGTACAGAGTTACACATTCCTAAATATACAAAATGATATTATAAGGTTACATGTTTTTCTAATATATGAGTTTATACAATACTAATCTATGAATAACAATTAATATTAAGTTGTATCATTATATCCATGTTCTCACTTTTTGTTTTTTACATAATATTCTAAATCTTTGTTTTACAGAACAATATGTATACAGGTGTATAAATATCTGTTTTAGTATCCTTCTCTTTTCCCGTTTCTCTACAAAAAGTGAGGTAAACGAGAGCATAATCCACATAACTTTATATTAAATCAAATGAAGACAAATATTATTAGTCAAAATGGCTTTGATTAGTTTTATTCTTGAATTCTAATTTATCCATTTTAGGTCTATTTGTTTTAAGCTATACTTGTATATTACTTAAATTACAATTTGATTCTATAATTATTACAAAATTATTAATTCTGTAATTCGTATATATATTATATAGATCTTAAGAATGTCCTACAATTTCTAAGCATTGAGCTTTAAGTAAAGTTTTTGGATGGATAGCCTATATCTTTCATTTATGTATTGAATGTATTGCCAAAGTTGATATTTCTTGGTCTTTTTATATTTTAAGGCTTCCAAAAGATTGTTTGCTCTTCGAATTACAGAAGAAAACAGGGGGCATAAAGTAAAGTGGCAAACTATTATCATCATTTTCCGATGCAAAATTTTATATATGAATATTATATGGTATACATATATGATTCTTGCAGAAATTCAAGAACTTTGGTACCTATTTTCTACCCAGTTATGCCAAGATATGAATATTGTCACATTTTATTTCTTTTAGTTTATCGTATTGCAACCACAACAAAAATTTATCATGTTCACAAAACGATAAACTTTATTAAGAAGATAAGACTACATTCACTTTTGAAAATGACCCTTCCTCGTCTTTATAAGAAATATTGTATAGACAATAGAGTTTACTACCTTTTTTGACATTTTTTTAGATCTCGTACGATTGTACTTCCCATTACTTCTCCATAAATTTGTGTTGTAGCAAGATTTTTATGTCCTAACAATTTTTGTACAGTTGTTATATTAGCACCTTTATATATCAATAAAGTAGCATTGGTATGCCTTGCAGAGTGGAATGAAAAGTGTTTGTTTATTCTAGCCAATTTACCAATTCGTATCAATTCTTTATTTACGCTTGAATTATTTTTTATTGAAAAAAAAGAACTCCATTTTCCTTGGTATTTTTGTAACAAAGTTAAAGCTTTACCTTCAAACAATAAACTTAAAGGCAATTTCACTTCTGCACCAGTTTTGACAGAGTCAAAGATTAGCCATAATTTTCCATCCATTTTTACGATATTTTTCTCATTTAAGCTTACAAAATCAGAATAACGCAATCCCGTATAGCAGCAAAATAAAAATGCATCAAGAGTATGTTCCAAACAACTATTTCTTCCTATCAAAGACACTTCTTCTAATTTTTTCATTTCTTCCGGTAATAAAAAAACATGCTTTCCTTCTTTCATTTTAATTTTATATCTTCTGAAAGCATAGTTATTAGGATCGATGTATCCTTTATTAATTGCAGCATTAACAAAAGATTTCAAATGCTTCATGTGTTTAGCTACTGTATTTGTTTGATAGTCGGAATCATAAAGAAATTTTTCAAAATCTGTAACGAAATTATAGGTTAAGTCTTCAAACTCAATTGTCGGTTTGAACGATTGTAAAAGGGATATTGTCGTTAAATGGTTACGCTTTGTGCTGTCTTTTAGCTGAGAAGACATTATTTCTTTACGTGCAAACCCTAAAAATGAAGCATCTGTGTTCGATTTGAACTCTTCTTTTATGAGGCTTAAGGTTATTGTCTTTCCTTGCCTCCACAAACTTAATTCTTTCTTTTCTAATTCTATAATAAATTCATTAAGCATGCCATTCAGTGCATCTTGATTAGGATGCTCTTTAATAATCTTTCTTTTTACATCCCATTGTTCTGGCCGTAAATAAACATGCGTAGAAAAATACACTTTCTTTTTATTCAAGTAAGCTTCAACTTGAACTAAAGCAGTTCCTCTGTCATTTAAACTTTTTTTTCGATTGTAAACGAAACGATAACTGATTTTCCTCATAATTTAATTCTTTAAATTGAAATTCTATAATAAGACGCAATAAAGAAAAGTAGAAAAGCATTATTCTGCTATTTTGTTCTCATCTTTATATTTATTAGGCGATTTGTTAACGTTTATAGGTTAATGTATGTTTATATGGTCAGTTATAATTTGAAACTCTCTTTTTCTTACGACTTTAAAAAAAGAATAAATATGAGGTTTATTTTCGTTTTTTGTGAGTTTTAAATGCCCAAAAGCATAAAAATATAGCAGTTTAGTATGATTTTTACAATAATTTGTTTGAGATTACAATTTTATTCATACCTTTGCAATTTGTTAGAGTGAATGAATTTATATTAATGTAAAGTTAAACTTTAAGAGAGAATTTTATGAAAAGAAAATTAATGCTGTTATTGACCTGCCTTTTTGTAGGTATAGGTTTGGTAACCGCTCAGATCACGAAAGTAACAGGTACTGTTATTTCGGAAGAGGACGGATTACCCGTAGTTGGCGCCTCTATTTTAGTAAAAGGTACCACTGTAGGTACAGTTACTGACATGGATGGTAAATTTACATTATCAAATGTTCCAAGTTCTGCAAAGACTTTGGTGGTTTCCTTTATCGGGATGGCTAGTCAAGAGGTTTCTATCAAACAGAATGTTAGCATCATTTTAAAATCTGATACTAAAGTGCTTGGAGAAGTGATGGTTGTTGCATATGGTACTGCAAAAAAGGAATCTTTTACAGGATCAGCATCCGTTATTAATAATAAGAAACTGGAATTACGTCCTATAAGTAATGTTACTAAAGGATTGGAAGGACAGACTACAGGTCTGTTAACAACTTCAGGCTCAGGTCAACCTGGCGAAGCTGCCAAGATCGTGATTCGCGGTTACGGTTCCATCAATGCCTCACAAGATCCTTTGTATGTAGTTGATGGAATACCTTTTAGTGGAGATATGAGTTCTATCAATCCTGCCGATATTGAAAGCATGACAGTTTTAAAAGATGCTTCAGCCGGAGCCCTTTATGGAGCCCGTGGTGCAAATGGTGTAATTATGATTACTACCAAACAAGGAAAAGAAGGCAAGACTAAGGTATCTTGGCGTTCTACGGCAGGTTGGTCTTCACGTTCCTTGAAAGCCTATGACATGGTTGACCAAAAAGAATTTGTACAGTTAACGTATGAAGGTTTACGCAATGGATATATCTTTGACAATGGATATAACTGGGAAGCTGCCGGTAGACAAGCATCAGCAGATTTAGGTGGCGTTTTAGGTGGAGAACAATATAATCCATTTAAAAATTACACATGGGGAACAATTATAGATCCTGCAACAGGTAGAGTGCAGGGTGATGCTACATCCGCATGGAATGAATCTTGGATGGATGCAATACAAAGAGACAATGCATTTCGTCATGAACACCAGTTGTCTGTTAATGGAGGTACAGAAAAGACCAAATATATGTTCTCTTTGGGATATTTAAATGAAGATGGCATCTTGATTAATACCGGTTTCCAACGTTATAATGCCCGTGCAAACATAAACACAGAAGTGAATAAATGGATGAAGACTGGATTGAATGTGTCACTTTCCAATTCTACACAAAATTTCAGTGATTACGAAGGTTCATCTAATTCAAATGTGTGGTACTCTGCACAATTTATGGCTCCGATTTACCCGGTGTATATAAAGGGAGAAGATGGTAAAGATGTATTAGATGCCGATGGAAATCGCCAACTGGACTACGGTGACGGTAGTGTACAACGCCCACAGTATAGTGATTTCAATCCCGTAGGCGGTTTGGTAGATGACAAGGCTGATATAAAAACAGATGTAGCCGGTTTGCGCACATTTTTGGCATTCGGCTCAGATTCGGAAGATGCCGGATGGGCTAAAGGTATTAAGCTGACTTTAAACTTTGGTCTGGACTACCGGAACAAATCTCAAAAATCATATATGAATATGCACCATGGTAATCAGGCAGCTGCCGGCGGTTTGTTGATGAAATATAACAGAAGAACCCAATCTTATACTTTTAACCAGTTACTGACATGGGGGCGTTCTTTTAACTTTCATAACATCGATCTTTTGGTTGGTCATGAATTTTATGCATACAAATATGAATTTCTGTCTGCCGGAAAAACCAATTTAGTAGATGGTATTCTTGAATTGCGTCCGGGTACAAATCTATACAATGCAGACTCGTATTCGGAAGATTATCGTGTGGAATCCTTCTTTGGGAGATTCAATTATAACTTTAATGAAAAATATTATTTTTCAGCCTCTATCCGTACGGACGGTTCTTCACGCTTCCAAAAAGATAACCGTTGGGGTACTTTCTGGTCTGTCGGTGCCAACTGGAGAATTTCACAAGAAAAGTTTATGCAGAATTTGACTTGGATTTCTAATTTATCAGCTAAAATCAGTTATGGTGAACAAGGTAATGATAATCTGTTAAGATATGATAGTCTTGAAGGAGGATATGTACCGGATTATTATCCTTGGCAAGGACTCTATCCATTGGAATATCCGAATGCCAATCAAGTAGGAGGTCTGATCGGTGCTTTGGAAAACAAAAAACTTTCATGGGAAAAAAGCGGTAATTTAAATGTCGGTATTGAGGCAAGTATGTTTGACGGACGCTTGAATGTTAGTGCTGAATATTATAACCGCAAAACAACGGATATGTTGCTGGGATACCCTAAGGCTACTTCTAGTGGATTCTCTGAATACAATGCGAATATCGGTTCTATGCGTAATACCGGGTTTGAATTTAGTTTAGGTGGTTCCCTTATCAAAACCACTGATTTTATATGGAACTTAACTTGGATGGGCTCTACTGTAACCAATAAAGTGCTGAAACTAACTGGGGAATCTCCTGAAATTATCAAGGGAGTTTTCAGTATTAAAGAGGGAATGCCTATTAATACATATTATATGGCTAAATCTGCCGGTGTGGATCCTGCAACAGGAGCGCAGCTCTATTGGGTATATGATAAGGATGATAATGGCAACATCACTAACGAATATATCAGCAGTGACTATCAAAAAGCTGCGAACAGCAAATATTATTCCGGCAGCCGTATACCTGATTTATATGGTAGTATCAATACCGATTTCTCTTACAAGAATTTCGATTTGTCAATATTGGGTACATATTCTATAGGAGGTAAAGTTTATGATTCATTATACGCTGGTTCTATGGAAGTTATGTATGCAGGCAATACATGGAACAAACATGCTTTGAGACGTTGGCAACAACCTGGTGACATCACAGATGTACCTCGTATTCAAATTGGAGGTTCCTACACAGCTTCAGACCGTTTTTTAGTTGATGCTTCATACTTTGCTATCAAAAATATCACTTTGGGCTACACTATTCCCAAACAATGGCTAAAGAAGGCCGGGCTAGAGTCTGTCCGCATATTCGGATCGGTAGATAATCTCGCTTTATTTTCTCATTTGGACGGTATGGACCCACAGTATAACTTCAAGGGCGAAACAGACTATTCTTATGCTCCCAACAAGACTTATTCAGTAGGTTTTGAAATTAATTTCTAACAATTTAAAAGAATACAGGAAAGTATGAAAAAAATATTTAAATACATATTTGCCGGGATGGCTGCAATGTCTGTGGTAGCTTGCAGTGAGGATGCTTTGGAAACCAGTCCTTCATCTTCTGTTTCTGGCAACGAATTATTAGGAACAGCAACTAATGCATTAGTATCATTGAATGGTGTATATCGAGCAATGTATACAGCAGGGGTTTCAAACAGCTCTAACACTCATCAATGTTTCGGTATCACAGCTTATAATCTGGTGGCAGATGTTATGGGTGAAGATTGCATTATGAACGGACAAGGTAGCGGCTGGTTTTGGTATGATTGCGTTTACAACGTAAAATCAAGATATACCTCTACCGGATGGCGTTCTTATGATATGTGGAATGGCTATTACACTTGGATTTCTAATGTCAATTACATTTTGGCAGAAGAGGAAACCATGTCTGGAAGTGAAACCGAAAAGAATTATGTGCTTGGACAAGCCTACGCTGTACGTGCTTACAGTTATTTTATGCTGGCACAAATGTTTTCTCGCACTTATAAAAGACATGAAAGCGAACCTTGTGTACCACTCTATACAGAACCGACTGATATTGCAACAGAAGGTAAAGGGCGCGCAACGGTTGAAGAAGTATATCAACAAATCACTTCGGATCTTGACAAAGCAATTACCATGCTGGGCAACTCAGGTAAAAGAAAACATATCAGCCATATCAATGAGGCTGTTGCCTCAGGTATAAAGGCTCGTGTCGCTTTAGTGATGGAAGACTGGCAGACCGCTTTGGATGCCGCGAATGCCGCAATAAGCAAAAGTGGGTGTAGTATCGGCACTGGAACTGCGGTAACCGGTGGAATGAATGATGCTACTGCCAATAATGTGATGTGGGCGGCCGAAATCATAGCCGACCAGTCCGGAATGTATGCAGGTTTCTTTACACACATGGATGCGGATCAAGGGAAATATGGAGCTAGTGCTCGAAAACAGATAAACAAACTGCTTTATGCAAAGCTAGGCACAAATGATGTCCGCAAAAAATGGTGGAATCCACAAGACGAGAATAATGAAAAGAATGGTTACCAACAAGAAAAATTCAAGTTTAAAGATTATGCGAAATGGACGGGTGACTATATTTTTATGCGTATTGAGGAAATGTTTTTAACCGCAGCAGAAGCATCTTGTCGTTTAAATGATGACAAAGGCGCACAACTGATGTTGAACAGTTTAATGCAAAAACGTGATGAGGATTACACTTGCAAAAAAACAGGAACGGCATTAGGTAAGCTCACCTCAGATGAAACTGGTTCTTTACTTGAAGAAATTATAATTCAACGCCGTATTGAACTTTGGGGAGAATTTGGACGTATCTATGATATACGCCGTCTGAAACAAGGGTTCAGACGTACTGCAGACATGGGCTGGCCATCCAGTGCTTTAATTGCTGGTACAGATACGGAAGATCCTGAGTCGTATGCATGGGTATTAACTATTCCTCAAACGGAATTTGATGGTAATCCGAACATGGATCCTAGCAAAGATCAGAATCCGATAGGTGATCATAAATAGTATTAATCTGTAAGCAAGTAAATTATGAAAGTAAATAAATATATAATCGGCATGTTTGTTGCCACTGCAACTTTTTTTGTATCGTGCAACACCGACAATGAAGGAGATATATACAATAGCACAACAATGGGGGTGACATTCGCCACAGGCACACAATCGGTTTCCTTTCCTTCCACAGGATATGAGGGTTTTGATGTAGAAGTCTTACGCGCGAAATCTTCGGAAGCTACTACAATTAATTTATCAGCAACATTAGTTGTCGGTGATAAAGAGCAGGAACTCCCTGCCTCCATTACCGTACCTTCCTCGGTTTCATTCGCAGCAGGGGAATTTAAGACCAATATTCATGTTACAGTTGGAGATATAACTCCTGGACAGAATTATAAAGTCAAGATATCTTTGCCGGAGGAAATGGTTACGATAGACCAGACTTCGGATAAAGTCATAACTGTTTATAGGGATTATACTTTTTCTTCATTAGGAACTGGAACATTTAAATCTGCGGCTATGGCAGAGGAAGGAGAAGATTTTGCAACTTGGGAAGTGGAAGTTCAAAAAGCAGACCAGATATCATGGTATAAAGCTATGAACTTATATGAAAAAGGATATAACATTGTCTTCAAAGTTAATGAAGCCAATGAGGTCACTGTAGAATCTCAGCCGGCATGGAAGCACGCATCCTATGGAGAAGTTTTTGTTTCAGGCAAAGGTGCTTTGGAAGACGGGGTTATTACTGTGAAGCTGTCGCATGATGTACCCAATGTTGGTGGTTTTGGTGAATTTAAAGAAATACTTTACCTACCTGCTAAATAATTTAGATTTAAGATATGAGGAAAAGATGAAACTTTCTCCTTAATTATCCAATAAATTATTACCCAAGTATACAAAATTAATGTATACTTGGGTAAATCTATATAGTAAATCGGTCTTTAGAAATTATTGATAAACATCTGTTAACTCGAATTCGATTACTATATAAATGTGCTTGTAAAGACATATATGTTAAATATTTAGTTACATATTTGGAAGGAACACAACAAACCACCATCAATCCTTATGAACTGATTGTAACTCCTGACGGGAAGTCAAATTTTGATTACACACGGAATCTTCCATCAGTTTTTTTAATGTTCTTCTCAGCCAAAACTCAAAAAAACGATCATAGACCGGATGTAGCATATTATGCCGTCAAACAGTTGATATATTTCAGATATAACATTTTTATTAATGTACTTCCCGTTTTTCTGGAAATGGTGTGTAACAAATTTTGTATATTCTTTCAGTCTGATAGATTGTAAATCCAAAATCATAGTACTTTGATAAAAAAGCCGGAAGACTTATAAAAATTTCTCCCGTCATATGACATTGTGAACATAAATATATAAATGGACATTGTACAATGTTATATATAGATGCTCAAAATGGCTTTAACGTTCTTTCCCGGATATTGAGCGATAACTTGAAATTAGTCAATCGCTACTAGGCAGATTTTGTCTGCTTTTCCTAGATAGCTAAGTATTTCGTCCAAAGTAACAGACGTTTTTTGCTCTCTCCCATTTCTAAATTCCAATTTGGATTTCCTCTTTCATTATTTCATGCATTTTTTTTGCAAAAAAATTATAATCTTATTATAATACAATCATTATAATGAGATTTATCACAATTAGACTTTTTTATCGTATAAAGTAATTTTGAGGTAGAACAAAAGTAGAAAAAAAGGTTATCATAACTTTGTTTAAAGTAATTCCCGCAGAGTAAATAAAGAGAATCGATAAATTTTAATCTTTTGATTATAAGCACTTTCTGTGTCTTGTTAGTTCTGCAAAGACTTTGGTGGTTTCCTTTATCGGAATGGCTACACAAGAAGTGGCTATAAGACAGACTGTTAATATCACTTTGAAATCTGATACAGAGATGCTTGACGATGTGGTGGTTGTAGCTTATGGTACTGCGAAAAAGTCGTCTTTTACAGGTTCTGCGACTGCTGTTAGTGGAGAAAAAATAGCAAAAATGCAGGTTTCTTCAGTTTCTAAAGCCTTGGAAGGTGCAGCAGCAGGTGTACAAGTAATCAACACCAGTGGGCAGCCTGGAGAAAATGCTAAAATAAGAATCCGTGGTATTGGCTCTTTTAGTGCATCGTCGGCTCCTTTATACGTAGTTGATGGTATGCCTTATGATGAAGAGTCTGTTAATGCATTGAATCCTGCCGACATTGAAAGCATGTCTATATTAAAAGATGCTGCATCTGCATCTCTTTATGGTTCACGTGCGGCAAATGGTGTTGTGATGATCACTACCAAAAAAGGTATGGTAGATAAATCCAAAGTAACTCTTGATGCACGCTGGGGAGTAAATACTCGTGGTGTTCCAGAATATGATATCATGAAAGATCAAAGAGAATACGTACTAACAGCTTGGAATACTTTGAAAAATCAATCTACAGGTGCAGAAGCTTCCGAAGGATTAATAGGTAGCATTGGGTACAATCCATTCATCGGTGTAGCTAATAATGCCATGGTTTCAGCAGATGGTGTAGTTAGTTCTGCGGCTCTCCGCCATAATGACGATTGGGCTGATGCCGCATTACATAATGGTATGCGTCAGGAATATAATTTGAGTCTGCAAGGTGGTAACGCTAAGACAACTCATTTTTTATCATTGGGATATTTGAAAGATGAAGGAATTTTAAGGCATACTGACTTCGAACGTATTTCAGCACGTGCCAATATTAATCATACTGTAAATAAGTTTATTGACATCAATGGTAATTTGGCTTACGCAAGAGCGGAAAAAAATGCAGGCCAGTCACAAAATGCTAGTTTGTCTAATTACTCTAATGCCTTTATGTTCACTCAGCAAATCGCTCCTATTTATCCTGTATATGCGTATGACGAAAACGGAAATCGCATATATGACGAAGAAGGCAACACTGTTTATGATTTTGGTGATGGTACATATAGTACACGTATGGGCGGTTTCAGTAATCAAAATGTTGCAGCTAACTCTGGGTTGGATGTGCATCAGACTTTGAATGACAATTTTAATGGCCGTGGTACTATCAACATTAATATTATTGATGGTTTAAAAGCGACTGCTAACATTGGTTATGATTTAATGAATCAAATCCGTACAGACCATATGAATCAGTTATATGGGGATGCTGCTAATGTGAATGGTCGTACTTATAAATATAATCAACGTATTGAATCGTTTACAGCAAATCAACTTTTAACTTATAGTAAAGCATTTGGCCATCATAATATTGACATAATGGCTGGTCACGAATCTTATTCATATACACTGAAATATCAGTATACTCATAAATACAATTTTTATACTATTGGAAATCCTGAGTTCAACAATGCCATAACTATGAGTGATATGAATTCATATACACAAGAACATAGTATGGAAAGTTTCTTTGGTCGTGTAAACTATGATTTTGATAACAAGTATTATCTATCTGCAAGTATTCGTTCAGATGAATCTTCCAAATTCCATCCTGATCACCGGCGTGGTACTTTTTGGTCTGTCGGAGGTTCTTGGAGATTAACACAGGAAGAGTTTTTGAAAGATGTGGAATGGTTGTCTAATCTTAAACTAAAAGCAAGTTATGGAACACAAGGTAATGATGGAATTCTTGATATAAATGGTTATGTAGTCTATCAACCATATTTGAAACAATATTCTGTAACCAATAATAACGGAGATTTCTCTGTAGTCGAAACTTATCGTGGAAATAAAGATTTGACTTGGGAAAAAAGCAAAAATTTAAATATCGGTTTGGAAGCTGCTTTTCTTAATAACCGTTTGAAACTAGAAACTGAATATTTCTTGAAGAAGACTTCGGATATGTTGTACAATATGCCTTATCCCATTTCTTCTGGAATTTCTTACGTTCCAATGAACCTGTTGGATATGCAGAATAAGGGGATTGAATTTACCATTTCTGCCACCCCAATTCAAACAAAAGATTTTATATGGAATTTATCTTTTAACGGTACACACTATAGCAATAAGATTTTGAATCTTCCAGAAGACAAAAGAGAGAATGGGATTATTCATGGTACCGCTTCTTTGTTCCGCTTAATGGAAGGAGGGTCTATTTATGATCTTTATACGTATGAATATGCAGGTGTTAATCCAGAGACAGGAGCGGCACAATGGTATATGGATGAGAAAGATGCTAATGGCAAGGTGACCGGAAGGACCGTAACCGAAGACTATACTCAGGCAAGCAAATATGAATTAGGTTCTACTTTGCCCGATTTCCAAGGAGGTTTTTCAACTGATTTTGCATACAAAGGAATCGATCTTTCTATAGCTACAAACTTTCAAATTGGTGGAAAGATATATGACAGCATGTATTCTTCTTTCATGCATGCGGGAAGCAATATTGGCAGCAACTGGCATAAGGATATCTTGAATGCTTGGACTCCGGAAAACAAAAATACAAATGTGCCTATAATGGATGGTGCGCAAAATAGTAATAGCCAATCCTCACGTTTCTTGATAAATGCATCATTCTTTAACATCCGTAACATTTCATTAGGATATACTTTCCCGAAAGAATGGATGAAAGCAATATCAGCAAGCAGTGCACGTATTTACGTATCTGCCGATAATGTAGCTTTATTCTCTAAACGTAAAGGTATGGACCCCCGCCAATATGCTTATGGATATTCGGCTGCCAATTATTCTGCGATTCGTACTTTATCATTCGGCATTAATTTGAACTTTTAAAAGAATAGAATTATGAAATATACAAAATATTTAGCAATATTGGCTGCAGCGTTTATGATGGGATCTTGTAGCGATGACTTTTTGGACAAGGAACCTTCAGAAAATGCATCAGAGGACCAAATTAAAGATTTGCTTGATAAAGATCCTACAGCTATTCAAGCATACATTACAGGATATTACAAAAATATGTTTTCTCCGGAAGCACAGCAAAGTCATGATGATTTCGGGTTAAAGGCATTTGAATTGGCCACAGACTTGATGGGAGATGATATGGCGTATATGACTTCACACTTCTTCGTATATGATTATCTGCTTGACAACCGTGCTTCAAGTTATCGTCGTACTACCACTTACTGGCAAGAATTATATGCTGTAATCAGTGGTGCAAATGAAGTAATCAGCGGTCTGAAAGAACAAGCGGACAGCGGTGATGAGAGTGTTGAGAAGATGCTGGGACAAAGTTACACTATACGTGCTTACTGCTATTTTTGGTTAATAAACATGTACCAACAACCTTATGAATGGAATAAAGATAAATTAGGTATTCCTATTTATACTGAATCTGAAACCAAATTGAATCGTGTTCCTGTAGGTGAGGTCTATGAACAGATATTAAGTGATATAGATAAAGGATATAATTATTTGAAAGGAAAAGGAATATCCAAGAAAGATGAATTAAATGAATATGCAGCAGCTGCTATTTATGCAAACATTCTTTCATTTGTTAATGATTATCCCGATCAATGGAATGAAGTTGCTAAATACGCAAAATTGGCTATTGAAGGTGGCTCACTGATGAGTGAAAAAGAATTACTTTCCGGCTTTAATGACCTTTCTTTGAGCGAAGTGTTGTGGGGGGCTGATATTAATGGTGAAACGAATACATTCTACGCTTCATTCATGAGTCAAGTTGATCCTTACGGTCCGGGATATGGTGGTAATTTAGGAAATTACAAAATGATTTCCAGTGATTTGTATGAAAAAATTTCAGATAATGACATTCGTAAAAAATGGTTTGGAGTTGATTTGGGAGAAGCAAATACTCATTATAAAGTAAGACAATATGTGCAGCGCAAATTTATTGATGTAGGTTCTACCGCGCCTGGTTTTACTCCTACAGGTGATACTTTTTGCTCTGACTATATTTATTTGCGTACTGGTGAAATGTATTTTGTAGCTGCAGAAGCATTATATAGGGCAGGGAAAGAAAGTGAAGCCAAAACAATGCTGACTACGATTATGAAAACTCGTAATCCAAAATATGAAACATCCGCAACAAGTGATGCACTTTTACAAGAAATTGAACTTCAAAAGCGTATTGAAATGTGGGGTGAAGGTCGTCGTTTATTTGATATGAAACGTCGTAATGAAAGTTTGGATAGGACACATGCAATTAATCATAGTGCGATTGCTCCAAAGGAAGTCCCTGCAGGTAGTAAATTATTCATTTATCAAATCCCCGATAAAGAGTTAAATGCCAATAGTGAGATTACTGATAAAAACGAATAACTAATAATAAGTCTATAATAAAAAAGATGCCTAGATTACTAGGCATCTTTTTTATGCTTAAGGTAGAATAAAAGTAGACATAAAATCAAATTATTTTTTTCTTTTTTATAATATATAGTTGATTTATAGTTTGTTATAATAGACGTGATATTGTATATCTATAAGAAAACAGAATGCTAAAACTTTGATTACTAGATGCTTTTTTGTATATTTTAGTTCTGCAAAGACTTTGGTAGTTTCCTTTATCGGAATGGCTACACAAGAAGTGGCTATAAAACAGACTGTCAATATTACTTTGAAGTCGGATGCCGAAGTGCTTGAAGAAGTGGTAGTAACAGGATATGGTAATTTCAAAAAATCATCATTTACAGGATCAGCCTCTAATGTATCAACAGAGAAATTACAAGATATCCCTACAGTTAGTGTTCAGGATCGTTTAGCGGGTTCTGTATCTGGTGTACAAATTACATCAACTTCAGGACAACCCGGAGCTGTCGCTTCTGTACGTATTCGTGGTATGGGTTCTATCAATGCCAGCAATGAGCCATTGTACGTTATTGACGGAGTCCCTATGCTGAATGGCAATGTTAGTGAATTCTCATACGCAGATTCAGGTAACAGCCTTATGGCTACATTAAACAGCAACGATATCGAATCTATGACCGTGATAAAAGATGCCGCCGCTGCATCACTTTACGGTTCTCGTGCTGCCAACGGTGTAATTGTTATCACAACTAAAAAAGGGGCATCCGGCAAGACAAAAATCAATTTAAGAGCAGATTGGGGACTTTCCAACATGGCCATTAACTACCGTCCGATCTTAAATGGAGAAGACAGACGTGAAATATTACATCTGGGACTTGCAAACTATGCATTAAACAATGGTAGTGACGAAACAGCTGCAAAAGCCTTCGCAGATAAGAATATTGAAGACTTCGCCGCAAGACCATGGTCGGGTTATACAGACTGGAAAGACGTCTTATTCCGCAACGGAAGTCACCAAAATTATGAAGTAAGCGCACAAGGAGGAAGCGAAAAAACACGTTTTTATACTTCCTTTGCTTATACTAAACAGGAAGGTATTACAAACGTTTCCGGCTATGAACGCTTTACCGGACGTGCCAATGTAACTCATCAAGCCAATCGTTTGACACTGGAGGCAAACACAATGTTTACCAACTCCACTCAAAACGTAAACAACGAAGGGACCAGTTTTGCCAGCCCCATCATGTGCTATGCAATGACTGCCTCTCCTTCTACATATCCGTATAATGAAGATGGTTCTTTCAGCACAAACTTCCCGGCATTAAATGGTGCCAATCCTATACAAACAGAAGCCTATAATTATAACAGAAGTACAATAAACCGTTTTTTAGGTTCTCTTTCTGCAACATGGAACATTTGGGACAACTTAAACATAAAAGAGGTAGTCAGTTATGATTTCAATCAAAACAATGAACGTGTTTGGTGGGATCCCCGCTCAAATGACGGACGTTCTTCTAATGGAGTTTACCAGCGTGTTATGGGAAACCGTGCGAAATTGAATACCCAAACTCAATTGACATATAACAAAGTAATTGCAGAAAAGCACACTTTAGACGCTTTAATTGGCTTTGAAACAGAAGATTACAAATATGATTATGTATATGCTAACGGAAACACCTATCCATCTTATCTGCCGGAAATAGAAAATGCAGGTAATACTCGTGCATCCAGCAGTGTACAAAGATATCGTATGACATCATTTCTAGGACGTTTGAACTATGATTATGAAAATAAATATTATTTCAGTGCCAGTTTCCGTCGTGACGGAAGTTCACGTTTATCTAGAGAAAGCAGATGGGGTGATTTTTGGTCTGTATCCGGTTCGTGGAGAATTACCAGTGAATCTTTCATGGAAAATATAAAAGAAGTAATTACTGATGCCAAGTTACGTGCTTCTTACGGTGTAAATGGTACACAGCCATCTGATTATTATGGTTATTTGGGTGTTTTCGGATTTGGATACAATTATAATAAAGGAGCTGGTTCTGCTGAAAATCGTATCGAGAATCCTAATATGAAATGGGAAAAGAACTATGCAACAAATATAGGTCTGGACTTAACTTTGTGGAATCGTCTGGCTTTAACATTCGAATGGTACAATCGTGAAACTAAAGACTTGTTGATGGATAGAGCTATATCTGCTGTACCCGGCATTATTGACGGGAGTGGTATTGCTAATACATTGATGAATGTAGGCTCAATGAGAAACCGGGGATTTGAGTTTGAAATCAAATCAACGAATATTCAAAACAACAATTTGACATGGACTACCACATTCAACATCAGCCACAATAAAAACAAATTAACAAAGTTGGATGGTGAACAGAACGAAATGATTAGCGGTGTATCCATTCATCGTATTGGGGAACCATACTATTCTATTTATGCTTATGAATATGCAGGAGTTGATCCTGCAACAGGTAAAGAATTATATTATATAAACGGAGAAGATGGAAGCAGAGAGACAACTACCAACTCCGCACAAGCAAATAAAACAATCATAGGATCAGTTGAACCTACCGTACAGGGTGGTCTCACAAACTTTGTAAGCTGGAAGTTTATTGATTTCAATATGACATTAACCTACTCATTAGGAGGCCATGCTTATGACTATGCGACTTGGTTGCAATCTAACGGAGGTACATATAATTATTTGGGTAACGTACCTGCTTATTACAAAATAGAAGACACTTGGAAAAAACCGGGCGATAATGCTAAATTACCTCAGTTTGCATATGGAAATACTAATATCGCATCATCTCGTTGGTTGATGTCTACAGATCATTTGCGCATCAAAAATATCACATTAGGTTTCACTATGCCTTCCAAAGTATCTCAAAAGTGGGGAATCAACAAATTAAGGGCTTTCGTTTCTGCAAACAATCTGTTGACATGGAAATCAGATGGTTTATATGTTGATCCGGAAACACCCGTTGATGGACTATGTACATTTGAAACACCGGCTTTAAGAACCATTACATTTGGCTTAGAAGTTGGATTCTAATTTATTAATTATAAAGTTTATACAGAATAAGAAACAGGATATTAAAATTCCATTATCCAGAAATCTTATTCAACATATAATCTAAAAAATAAAGAGAACAAAATGAAAAAAATATATAAATCTCTAGTTTTCACGATGGCAACCATTGCATTGACTTCGTGTGTAAACGATTGGCTAGATCTGACACCATCAGATAGTATTCCCAGTAATTCTGCCATCACAAATTACAATGATGCAAAAACCGCTTTGTATGGTATGTATGATGGTCTGCAGGGAAACTCTACCTATACACAGTATTATGCCGCACGTATGTTTTACTATGGTGACGTCCGGGGAGATGACATGCAGGCACGTACACAAGGAATGCGCTCTTCCAGTTGTTACGAAATGAAATACACCATTGACGATGCTCCCAACATGTGGAATGTACAATACAATGTATTACGCCGTGCCAACCGTTTGATAGAAGCCGTAGAAAATAACAAAATAACAGATGCCGAAAAGAATCAGGCAAATGTGAACAACATCTATGCACAGGCAAAATCTGTTCGCGCCTTGGTACATTTTGATTTGGTAAAAGTATATGGTATGCCTTATTCTTTTGATTATGGAGCTTCAATGGGAGTACCCATTGTGACCACCCCGATAGATCCTTTGAATGCCAGTGCTATTCCCGGACGTAATACAGTGGCCGAAGTATATGCCCAAATTGTAAAAGATTTAACCGAAGCCATTGACTCCAAAGCCTTAAATGTTTCTAAATCAGCTGGAGACAATCAAGGATTTATTGACGAATGGGCTGCCAAAGCTCTACTTACACGCGTGTATATATACATGGGTAAAAACCAGGAGGCTTTAGATATAGCAAAAAACATTATCGAAAATTCTCCTTATAGCCTATGGACAAAGGCTCAATATGCAAACGCTTGGGATAAAAACAACGCCAATCATATCAATGAAATGATTTTTGAACTTGTCAATAGCGGCTCTGATGACTGGGCAGACCGTGAAGGTATTGCATATTTATATCATGAAGATGGATATGCCGATGCTATTTGCACAAAATCATTTGTTGATATGTTAGCTCAAGATCCAAGTGATGTTCGCTTGGATGTGATTCTGCCGGTACAATTGAAAACAGATGACAGTGGAAAACCGACCGATATGTATAAGACCTATGGAGACAATCGTATCTTTATCAATAAATTCCCAATGGGAAGTTTAGGGGATATGCGATTAAACAATTTACCTATTCTTCGTTTGTCAGAAGTGTATTTAAATGCAGCAGAAGCTGCAGCTAAGTTGAATGACAAAGCTTCTACAGTTAAATATCTGAATGAAATTATTAAAAACCGTACAGATGATATAAAACAATTAGTTACAGAGTCTACCGCTACTCTAGAAAGAGTCTTATTGGAACGTCGTAAAGAATTAGTAGGTGAAGGACAACGTTTCTTTGACGCCATGCGTAATAATGAAACAATAACACGTTATACCAATGAAGATGAGAAAGGTTGGCATTATTCTATAAATAAAGAATCACAAGTATTCGACCGTTCTTATTTTAGAGCGATTTTACCAATACCTGTCAGTGAAACCAATGCTAACCCTATTTTAAAAGCTCAACAAAATCCAGGTTACTAAATAAAAATTCAACTCCGCTAATTCTCAAATAATCTTTAAAGGAAGGAGTTGAAAGAAAAAAATGCTTATCAAGGGATGTTCCAATACACAGGAGCATCCCTTTGAAACAAATACCTGACACTCCTTATACAAATACATTGTTTGTGCCAACAGAATTATCCATCAACATCTTCCATTCAATTTCATAAGAAAGAAGCGATATCCTGCCAATCCCTCATATCAAAACCAGGTTTAAAAGGCAAGCCCCTCTCACCTTTTATATTATAATAAACATTTCCCATCCCTACGTTTTTCGCACCTTCAACATCATTCTTCCAGTTATCTCCAATCATTAAAGAAGTATGTAGCTCGGACTGTGTAGCCGACATGGCAAAATAAAAAATCTCCGGAAACGGTTTATGTACTCCTATGTCCTCTGACAAAACAATTTTCTTAAAATACCCTTCCACACCGGCAGAACGCATCTTCTGTTCCTGCAATTCCCTGAATCCATTGGACAAAATATACAGATTATAACTGGATGCCAAATATTCCAAAGCTTCTCTTACATGAGGCATTAGTTTCTTCTTGTAAATTATATCATCAAAAAAATTATCCGAATAGGCTTTTACCAACGCTTTATCTGTAACTCCTACCTGCAACAATGGATAGGAAAATCTTTGCTCATTCAACTCATCTTTTGTAATCCTACCAGCACCATATTCATTCCACAACTCCTCATTCTTCCCACTGTACAAGGTATAAAAATGAGAAAAAGAACGAAAATAACGATCAAAATGATATTTATCATACATATCTTGGAATGTATCACGAGCGTTTTCAGTAAAAGCCCATACTGTATCATCCAAATCAATAAATATACTTCTATACATACAACATAAAGCAGATTAAAAAAGGGTTGCGTCACTCACGGCACAACCCTTTCACAAAACAATAATTTAAATTCTCTTATTTCACCTGAATAACAAGATAACGTGATACGCTCCAAAATTCAGTAGGATTTGTAATTTTCAAGGCCAGTTGCCCTTTTGCATCTTTCACTAGTTCATATGAACCTACCGGATGTGTAGTCAGCAATTCAGCACGTTTAGAATACAACTTGATTTCCTTATCAGTACGAATATCAATCTGAGTAAAATAATCCTTATTAAAGTCCGCACTTTTCAGGACATCACCTTTTTCAAGAATTTTCTGGTCTTTCAATTCAGATTTTGTTCCAAAAACAAACCAGGCAGCATTCAAAGCTTTATCCTGGCTGGCTACAGTTGCAGCCTTCGCTTCATTTTCAGCGGTCAGTTCACTTACATTCTGGCTTAAACCAGCTACAGCATCATCCAGCTCAGCGATACGAATATTTTTTGAAGCTAATTCAGCCTGCAGAGTCTCAATCTGCTGCTGTTTAGCTTCCAACTCCTTCGTCAGGTTGGCTACAGCTTTCTTCAACTGAGCGGAATTATACTGACTATTCTTCAATTGCTTCTCCAGTTTCGCAATCTGCTCACGGTTTGACTGCAATTTTTCACTGATGAAGCGAATATCTTCTTTTATCTTATCAGCACTATTCTCACGAATAGAACCACTCTGTAAGTCTACACGATTTTCAGCCTCATTTATCTGACGAAAACCTTCCTGTACTTCATTGAAAGCACCCATGATATCGTCCAATTCAGCATTTCTGTTTGACAGTTCCACCATCAAAGAATCATTTTGAGCCTTCAAGGCATCTTTCTGAGCTCCATTACCACATGAAGTCAATAAAGCTACAGATAACAACGATAAAAATACTAGTTTTTTCATTTGCTTTACATTTTAAGTTTATTCATTTTTAGTCCTCTTTCCCACTGAGTACAATTACAATTTCACCTCGCGGCTCGTTTTGAGTGAAATGCGCTATAACTTCAGTTAATGTGCCCCGAACACTTTCTTCGTGAATTTTTGAAATCTCACGACATACGGAAACAGGCCTTTCGGCACCGAAAAACTCGGCAAATTGAGTTAAGGTTTTCACCAAACGGTAAGGTGATTCATAAAATATCATCGTCCGTTTTTCTTCTTGTAAAGAAGTCAAACGGGTCACTCTTCCTTTTTTTTGTGGCAAGAATCCTTCAAAACAGAAACGTTCATCAGGCAATCCCGACGCCACCAGCGCAGGTACAAAAGCAGTAGCTCCAGGCAAACATTGCACTTCGATGTCATTCTTCACACACTCACGCACTATCAAAAATCCGGGATCAGAAATACCAGGAGTTCCAGCATCAGATATTAAAGCAACAGTTTCGCCTGCTTTGATACGATTCACAATACCTTCCACTGTTTTATGCTCATTAAACTTATGATGAGACTGCATGGCGTTCTTAATTTCAAAATGTTTCAAAAGAATGCCCGAAGTACGCGTGTCTTCCGCCAATATCAAATCAGCCTCTTTCAACACACGGATGGCACGGAAAGTCATATCCTCTAAATTTCCTACAGGAGTAGGTACGACATACAGTTTTCCCATAAAACAATTGCATTCTGTTATAATGGAACAAATGTAGAAAGAAATTAAATGAATAAAGTTAATTGCCTCCATTATTTAACAGATGTTGCACTTTAGTTTAACATTATATCTTTTATTAATAAATTTCCGAGTGAAAATAGTCCTTTTTCGAGGTACAAATCGTACATTTGTACCTAAAATTAATCTATATTGTTACATCAAAATTATGGTAGTTTTTTCAGAAGACCACATTCAGGAAACGCGTAGAAGAGGAAGAATAGAAGTAATATGCGGTTCTATGTTCTCAGGTAAAACCGAGGAACTAATCCGCCGTTTAAAAAGAGCGAAATTTGCCCGTCAACGGGTTGAAATATTCAAACCGGCCATGGACACACGCTATTCAGAAGAAGAAGTCGTATCACATGACAGTAATTCCATTGCATCCACCCCCATCGATTCTTCTGCCAGTATCCTACTTTTCTCATCAGACAAAGACGTAGTGGGAATAGACGAAGCTCAATTTTTTGATGAAGGCCTGGTTGATGTTTGCAACCAGTTGGCCGACAATGGCATACGAGTCATTGTAGCAGGATTGGACATGGATTTTAAAAGAATTCCTTTTGGTCCTATTCCTGCCCTGCTGGCTATCGCTGATGAAGTAACCAAAGTTCACGCCATTTGCGTGAAATGTGGAAATCTAGCCTATGCCACTCATCGAATCACCAAAAGTGACAAGCGGGTTTTATTGGGAGAAAAGGCTGATTATGAACCGCTTTGCCGAGCCTGCTATATGGAGTCCTTGAAAGAAGAAACTGAAAATAAATAACATATGCTTTATGCTGCAGAAAAAAATAACATTCGACAGTTTTATCCGTGGAATATTGACAGCGGTTGTCATTATCGGCATTCTATACTTAGTAAATCAGCTTAGCGGAGTGCTACTCCCCTTTTTCGTGGCATGGCTTATTGCTTATCTTATCTACCCGATGGTTATTTTCTTCCAGCATAAACTGCGTCTGAAGAATCGGGTTATCTCCATATTTGTTGTTTTATTAGTATTATTATCCATTATCACACTAGCATTTATCGGACTTGTTCCACCTATCATTGAAGAATTCGGCAAGCTGAAAGAGCTGCTTACCGAATACTTTATCGAAGGTTCCAAGCAAGCAGCTATTCCCGGCACTGTGGCCAATTTCATAAAAGAACATATAGATATGCTGAAAATACATGAAGCACTGAACGAAAACAACTTCGCAAATACTATGCGTAATGTGCTTCCACAAGTATGGACCTTGTTGACCCAATCCGTCAATATTGTGGTCAGCGTATTTACCTCATTCATTATCCTGCTTTATACCTTCTTTATTTTATTGGATTATGAAGCCATTGCGCGAGGATGGATTAAACTGGTTCCTATCAAACACCGTGAAATGACAATACGCATTGTTACTGATGTGCAAGATGGAATGAACAAATATTTTCGCGGCCAGGCATTTGTTGCCTTTTGTGTAGGAATTCTATTCAGTATAGGTTTCCTTATTATTGACTTCCCATTAGCTATCGGTTTCGGTTTATTTATCGGACTTCTCAATATGGTACCTTATCTTCAGCTCATCGCTTTCATCCCCACCGTCTTATTGGCACTACTGAAAGCAGCGGATACAGGAGAGAATTTCTGGTGGATATTATTTTGCGCTTTTTTGGTATTCTGTATCGTGCAAATCATACAAGATGGCCTAATTGTACCAAAGGTTATGGGAAAAATTACAGGTCTGAATCCTGCCATCATCCTATTATCTCTCTCTGTTTGGGGAGCGTTAATGGGAATTGTAGGAATGATTATTGCTCTACCTTGTACCAGTTTAATGCTCTCTTATTATCAAAGGTATATACGAATAAAAGAAAAAGAATTTTCCGAAAGTACAAAAACGACTGACAATCAACAAATAAGCAATACCAAAGAGAAATAATTCAAAAAAAACAGGTAATATATTTGCATGTTTCATTTAAAAAGTCTACCTTTGCACTCGCAATTCGGAAGAATAGCAATAACAAAGGATTGATTCGCTAGCTCAGCAGGTAGAGCACAACACTTTTAATGTTGGGGTCTTGGGTTCGAGCCCCAAGCGGATCACTTAGGAGAAAAGACAATACTCCGCCAAACTATGACAAAGCTCTCTAAACTAACGGTTTAGGGAGCTTTTTTCTTACCCCATACGGACAGTAAAAAGAACTTCAAAAGCCAATTTCAGACTAATAATCGTTACCAAATCGTTACGGTATTTTGTTACGGAGAAAATCGTAACGATTTTAACGCTAAGTCATTGATATGTCGCATATTGTCACTTGTTAGTCCGCTTCATTCCGAACATAGAAAACTAATTTTGCAAATTAAAAACGTTACGGTATGAAAAGTACATTTAGAATCCTCTTCTATTTAAAGAAGAACGAACCGAAGAAAGACGGAACAGTGACTATTATGGCACGTATCACAGTCGATGGAGAAACCAAGCAATTCAGCACGAAGAAAACAATTCTTCCTGAAGATTGGGATATAAAATCAGGTCGTGCAGTTAATAAGAGTGGGAAAAGCACCAGTGCCAAAATATCCAAGTTGAATAAAGAACTGGATGACTTGCGTGGTCAAATCTCCATACAATATACCAAGCAGCTAAACAACAACGGATATGTAGAGCCGGAGAAGTTACGCAATAATGTATTAGGTATTGAAGAAAAGCAGCACAGCCTACTCACTTACTTTACGGAGCATAATTTGCAATATAAAGACAAGGTAGGAACAACAGCTACACAAAAGACCTATTCACGTTACGAATTAACCAAGCAACGCCTGATAGACTTTATGAAAGTGAAGTACAGAGTTTCCGACATTCTTATTCGTGAAATCAATGCGGTGTTCATTGAGAACTTCTATCTTTATTTAAGAAACGAACACGGCATCAACAACAACACTGCCATGAAGTTTGTGCAACGCTTCCACTCCGTTCTTATATATGCAAAAAACAGCGGACTGAATTTTGTTGACCCTTTTGGTTCGTTCAAGTTCAGCTTTGACAAAGTGGACAGAGGCTATCTCAACCAAGACGAGATAGACCTTATCTACAATAAAGAATTTTCATCCGCGCGATTGACACAAGTACGCGATATGTTTATTTTTAGCTGCTATACCGGATTATCCTATATCGACCTGTGCAATTTGACCAAAGAAGACATCAAACTCGCTTTTGACGGAAAACTTTGGATAATGATTAAGCGTGAAAAGACCGGTGTAGATTCCAATGTACCCTTGCTTGAAATCCCCAAGCAGATATTAGCCAAGTACGAAGGCAAGATGAAAGGCGGCAAACTCCTTCCCGTTATCAGCAATCAGAAGATGAACGAATATTTGGGAGAGATAGCAGAAGTATGCCAGATCGACAAAAGAATCACCTTCCATCTGGCGAGACATACTTTTGCCACTGAAATTTGCTTGACACAAGGCGTACCCATTGAAAGCGTTTCCAAGATGTTGGGACATACAAATATCCAGACCACACAAATATACGCCCGTGTGGTAGATAGGAAATTAAGTCACGACATGGCAGTATTGGAGCAGAAACTCCAAAGCAAAGGAAAACGTCCAATCGCGATAGTCAACCCCTAATTAATAACAGCGTTCCGGTAAGATACACGATATAAATCCTGCCGGAACCATAAATAACAAGATATTAATAACTAATTTTACCCCCAAACAAAATCATTATGGAAAGAGGATACATACAAATCACAGAAGAAGAAATCGGCAAACCCATTGTCGAAGTCAAAATAGTAAACGGAACCGTGTGGATGTTCAAGCACGAAATCGCCCGTCTTTTCGACGTATATCTCCAGACGGTGGGCAACAACTTCCGTTCCATCTTCAAGTCCGGCGTGCTTCGTGAAGACGACGTTACGATGGAGCGCAAAATGAAAAACGAAAAAGGTCAGGACATCTACGTTACCTTTTACAATCTCGAAGCCATCATCTTCCTTAGCTACCGCATAGACTCCCGCTATGCCAAAGCCTTCAGGGAATGGGTGATGAACGCCCTTTGCGAATACAACCGCATGGATAAGAAAGCAACCGAGGTAATTGTCGTGTTTAATGCCGACACCCGCCATGCCTCCATCCAATACCCGCAGATACCCAACTAATCTCCGTAATACGGTAAATCAAAGCCTGATGCACAAATAAATGTATCAGGCTTTTTTCATATCCCCAAAAACCTCTACCTTTGGACAAACTATTGATTATGATTGAAAATCTAGTCGTTTCCGTCCCGTTTGAAGATTTAGACGACGCACCCATATACAACTACTTCCGGCTTTCAGAAATGCCCGGCGAGTTCCTGGTCATACAGAAAGAGGACGGCATGTTCTACTTCCTCTGTTCCCACGACTGCCCGATAGAAAAGATAAGCCGTTCCTTTGACTGGTACATCGTTTCCAAAGACAAATTCAACGACCACCTGACAATCGGCATCGGGTTGGCAGACAAGGAACCGATAGAGGGCGAACTCTACCGCCTTTAAGATGAAACCACCCTGAACCTTTGGCGTGACATACTCCGTTTTACATTCGAGGGTGACTTCGTCCGCCAGTTCTTTCCCTACGATACCTATTTCAAAGGCAAAGTGCGCTATGACGAAACCTTGTGCTTCTATATCCACAATTATTACCCGACCCGGACAAAAGACCTGACCCCACATCAAAAAAAGGTCAGCAACTTAGTGTTCCGCTTTAAAGAAGGCACCGAGAACGCCGCCCCCTTGCTTGCCAAGATTTTCTCCCTTTGTATCGGTCGTATGCCCTTCTTCAAAGAAATGAAATCTCCCGTTCTGATACCTATCCCAGCCTCTACACGCGAGCGCAATATCGCCCGCTTTGCCCGTTTTTGCAGCCTTCTGTCCCGCCGACTGAAAGTAGCGGACGGATTCCGTGCCATCTGGATTAAAGAAGACCGGGAACAACTCAAAGGCACTACCGGACACGATAAACTTTCCAATCTTATTTTTCACCCCGAATACATCAAAGAAAAAGATGTAATTCTGGTGGACGACATCGCCACCACCGGTCAGAGTTTTATCCAGATGAAACGTAAATGTATACAGTTGGGAGCCAATACAGTCGTGGGAGTATTTTTAGGAAAAACAGTTTGATGCATTTTTCTATTTAACGACTTTATTACTCTGTATATAAATTACCTCATAATACATTAATAATGACATATATATTTATTAGCATGACTATTTACTATTAAATCTTTGCATTAAAAAATCAATTTGCATGACATCGGAAAACTCAAAGATTCTTTCATTGCCGACAGCTGGAATCAACATTTTACCTGCTTCTTTCTGAAGGTACTTATTCCCATTAGCATTAAATGCGATAGGTAATACTTCAAGATAAAAGCAGTGTCCCAACAACCAAAATGAATAAACTCCAGTTTTCAACATATCATCTATTATATCTTCTGACATTGGCAATTTCAATAGACTTTTCTCATCAGGAACAAGAATTATATTATTAAAAACATAATAAACGTGAGGTGAACCTAAACCGTATCTTGCATATTCTCTTACCATATTAAACATTGGATGGTTACCATTTTTTGTTTCATAATGATATTTTTGCAAGAATATTTCATAAAGACTTCTTTTAAATTGCTTTGTTATTGCTATTTGATTAAAATTTCGTTTTATTCTAATCACTTGCTTTTTATGCCAATACTCAAAAAAGACAGAACTAAAGTTTTGGTATGTGTTTTCATTCAATTGAGCACCAAATGTTTTGAAAGCATTGAAAATTTCTTTAAATGACAAATCAATACTTGGAACACCTTTTGTTGCAGTGCCAAAATAATGATTGCAATCATCACACACATCATAACCTATTTCAGTACCCCCAAGGCTATGTGGTATGATATGTGGTTCTGTGTTAAAGTTAACATCTGGAAACGATTTACCACACCAAATACATTTTCCAGTATGAATATACTTACTTTTCATCATTTTTATTATATAATTTAGAAAGATAGTACAGTAAAATTTATCTATTTTCAACCCATCCAACAGCATAAAACAGTTTGTCCATCAAAAGCCATTCCCGTATTTTGTACCGGAAATAATATTTTACCTACCCATAACCACAAAAAGTATTCCGCTGGCCAACGAATATAAATCTTCGCCAGCTAACGGAATACCTTTCTCTTTTTGGCTAAGCCAAAAAGGTTGTTTATTTATGATTGTCTATCCACCCGGATAACAGCCGGAGCGGAATTATTTCTTTTCCAGTTTCCTCATAGCGTCAGCAAGAGCGACATCTATAGCTTCGTAATGATCGCTATCGTACTTCATCAGTCCGGCAAGCAGTCCGTTCAGCGTGTTTATGGCGCTTGTTCCTTCTTCCGAACTTCCAGTCTTTGAAATCAGGTCGATAGCCGTACTCAAATCCCCCCGTAACTTTACGAGGTCACTAACTTTCTCAATTGGTAAGAGATAGAACAGTTCTCCTTTATCTGTTCCTACAATCCCCTGCAACGGGGTTTCATGTAAATGTTCCATTATCATATATGTATTAAAAAACGTGACACTGCCAATCACAGTTCCAAAGGCATCGCCAAACGCCCAACACAAAAGCAACTGACAGGTCACGTTAGTATATGACCGAGCCAGTTTACTTACCTTTGTGTTTTGAAATTGGCGATTTCTTGGAACGGCAAATAAACTCACTAAAAAAGCGGAGGACTATTTATCCTCTCGTTGCAAAAATAGGAAAATAATAGGATATTCCTTTGTGATTAAGATAAAAAGATAAAGCCAATATCTTATAAGATAACGGATAGCTCCCGGCGATCTATCTTTTTTAATGATTATCACATGGCTTTTTTCTTCATTTTTCTCTCTATAATTTCTTCCTCGATTGCTTCAGCCAATCTAAAGGAAGCCAACTGTTAAGCTATGTTTCTTGTGCGAAGATAAACGGCAGTCTATTGCCGTTCAAATTTTTATTTGCAAAATCTCCAGCCCTACGGGTAGTATTTTACAAAAGAAATTTGCCCGTTCATATCCAGCCATCTTCCGATGCACACGAAACACAGCTCAACAGCCGGCTCCGATAAGGCATAAAAAAAAAGTCAGAAATTATGAAAAACGAAGAAAAAAATAGGAAACAGCAGCTTACGAGCCTTCCAATCAGCATAAATATTTTGAAAGACGTTTTGATGGCGGCTGGTGTCTATTACTTCGGAGTGAAGTTCCTTTTTGCCATCCTTTTGTGGTGGGCAGTCCGTCAGATACTCCGTTTGTTCTTCATTACCCTTAAACTTCTGTTTTGGGGAGTGATAGCCCTGTTCATTCTATACGCAATTATTTAATCACTAAACAACATATAATATGAAAGCCATATCCCAAATGACACAAGAAGAAAAGTTACAGACGATTTCAGAGTACACCCCATGCAGGATAGAACGTGAAATAGTGCACCGTTACCAGTCGGCAGTACACCGTAACAATATACAACAGATAGAATATTTTGAGAAATTCGGTAAAAGCATACGCCAGATTATCCTCAATGTCCATACCTACGAAAGAGCATTGCTTTTCGGTTATACAAGCAAGGATTTAAACGAACACGGTTGGTTGATCGGTATGTTACCCATCGTTGAGAAAATCGAACTGGACAACTCTAACTGCATCCACATCGGTAAATCCCAAAACGGAACGTATGCCGTAGCCGTAGATTGGTGTACGGGAAGTGCCGGAGGTGGAAGCCATCCATCCGTATTTGATGAACCCATCAAAGACTACAAAGAAGCCGTCAGACAGGGTATTTGCCAGTTGGAACAGCAATACTGCAAGGCAGAACGCTATTCTGTTACCGATAGAAGCAATTATAATCCCAAAGTGATAAGCAAACTCAAAAATAAACTATTGGAACTGAAATCCCGGTACACCCAGCCCCAACAACTTACATTGGCGCTGTTCTAAACACAAAATCCTCTTGCCCATTATCAGGCAGGAGGATTTTTATTTATGTAAGGGAAAAGTCTATCCAATCTCTTTTCCCCATAATTCTATGTCAGTCGGCGCATGATATAAATCCCATCCGATACCCCCCCATATAGCAATAAGGAAGCCACAATAAACAAGCAAAGCAGTCATTACTACCTCAAATTTGTTAAAGGTTCAATCAGACTCTTCATATCCTCACTCATCCGACTTTGCTCATATTTGGATCGGCTTAAATTCTCAAAGACAATTTGTTTAGGCAGAACCTTATAACAAAAATAACTTGAACCGAAATAAGCCGCATTTTTCTCCGTAAACTGGATACGTTTGTCAAACAAAAGCATTTGCATCTCTTTATCCTTGAACAGACGTACCGGAGCACTGCTGTTCAACCATAAATTAGATAAAATCAGTGCAAAAGGCTTTCTGAAAGATAAGCAACGTTCCACTACTTGCTGCTTTTTGCTGAAAGGAGGATTTGATACAATCATACCCCATTTCATTGGCTCATAATTAAAAAAGTCTTGTCCGGTGCAAATATGGGAATGGACAGTATTTATACCGGCAGCTTTCAGAGCAAGTACAAATTCGCTATTTTCCGTATCAAACGGACACCATACGGTTTTATCCTTTGGTATGTACTTTATAATAGGAGCAACCGCATAAGCAGGAGTATATTGCTCATCACTGCTAAAGCGTGGATTATATCCGGCATAAATCATTCTTCCTCCTCCTTACCCTGACTTTCATTATTGAAGCTGAAAGATTTCTGTATCATTTGTCCGAAAGAATCGACCACATAAATATCAATCGTCTGCTGGTCAGTACTCATAGATTTATAATACAGGCGGAATGTTTCCTTTTCCAGCGGGTAAAGGTCATTCGGGAGAAGAACCGTCCCGTCTTCCAAGCGTAACTGCCCCTTGCCATCCGGTTGGAAGTAACGGATAAAATACTTCGTTTCCACATACGTTCCGCCCCTCACCAGCTCGCAGCGTATTTCCGCTTCCTCGCCTATTACGATTTTATTCTGTACCGGCAGTGTTGCCATATCAAACTCATACACCTGTTGCACGTCCAACTTGTCACTACACGCTACCACACACACGATACCGGTCAACACAAGACCGAGCACGAATATTGTTTCAAACATCTTCTTCATATACCTTTATTAATTGATTAAGAATTTAAGCCCCAGACCAAATTGAAAATGAAACTTACCCGTATCACTTCCCCACAAGCACCGCTCGCGGGCGTTCAGTAGCAGAACCACCCGATTACTCAAATAACTTTCCAGTTCCAGCGATACAGCACCCCCATAGACAAAGTTACCTCCACTTCGCAGGGTAGAACCGTCATAGAGCAGCTTGTCCCCCCAATTATTCGTTTCATATCCCGCCAAAGCCGAGCCGCCCAACGAAAGCAGAAACACCTTGTTCGCATCCGAAAGAAAAGTATAGTAATACCCGCCCTCCGCAGTAAATTGCGAGGAAGGTATGCGGATAGCCTTATACGGATGATACTTTTGCAGATACTCCGCACCGAACACCCACCGGTTGCAATGTCCGGTATAAGTATCCAGCGACAACCCGAAAGAATACCCCAGCTCATTACGTTTGTCGGACGAATGGAAACCGTCCGCCATTCCTCCCGTAATCCGGATGCCATGCATACCCGGCAGGCAGCGTTGGGCGTATGCCTTGTCCGTCAGGACAAAGCACACTACCATACACAATAAAAATAGAAACTTCTTCATCTTATTTCATTTTCAGTTCGTTAATCACTCTTGCACGGATTAGCTCCGCATTTCCGATCACAAATTTCTGATGGCGTCCGCCCGCCTGCTCATTCATTTCCACCACCAGCTCCTTATCGTCCGGCAACGTAAATTTAGGTAACGTAAAGACCGTTCTCTCCCTGCTCTTCCCGTTGACCACCGTCACATAATTATACGCACGCAGCGGAACAATCACCTGCTCCTGAATGGCTGTACGTTTCGCAATCTTTCTGTCCACCACCTTAAAAGTGATATAGTCCACATGAAAAGGCACGTTGGACGAGTTTTTCAACTCCGTATGGAAATACAGTAACCCGTTGTGCGTATAAATCCCTTTCAACGTATATTGAATACCGAACCTTTTACAGCCGATATGCTTCACCAGTCTGTCATTGTTGGCATGGATAGACTTCATTATCAGCCGCACCAGTAACGGCGATTCGCTGCCCAATTCTTTCAGATAAACCTCCATCGAGTTATTCGGTCGGTTCACTGCTTCGCCGTCATGGATAAAATCCTTCATCTCGATATTCAACTTCGTAGGCTCATCCGCATACTTCACGTTAAACGTGTAATAACTGCCATCCTCCGTAATCACCGCAAGATTGGTTTCCCGTGAGAAATCACGCAGTGCCGCTTTCACGCGCAGCACATTTTCCGAACCGTCCGCTTTTCCGGCGATAATGTCCGCAGAACCCAAGTCCACATAACGGATAGCCGCAGGAAAAATCAGATGTACTGTTTTATTAAAAGTCACTTCTAACCCATAGGGAGGAACCATCCGGTCAAAAGTCACCGTCCGGGTAAGTCCTTCGTACAAATCCCCCGTAGAAGGACTTTTACGCACCTCTTCCTCGCTTGCATCTTCCCCTTCAGCGGCAACCGCTTCCGTTTCCTGTTGCACCTTTTCCACTTTTACTGTCTTTTGTGCGTATGCACCCGATACACTTGCACAAAAGGCAAACATCAAAATCAACTTTTTCATAAATACTTCTTTTTAAATTGTTTATAATTGGATTTTTTAGTGGTATATCTCTTATTGTCCCGGCAGGAGATAAAACTCATGGTTAGCTTTGAGCGTCACCTTTACCATTCGGAACTTCTTCGCCAGATATTGCGACGCCCCCTGAATGACACCCTTTCCCAAGTCCGCAGCCAGTTGTGCCCCAGCATCTTCCGTGATGGTGATACTCGTTCCGAGTGACGACCCCATGTTCGCCACCATCTCCTTCACCGCGTTCAGTTCCTCCGATTCAGGCACAAACACCCCCTTCATACCTTTTGTATCATATACATCCAGATTGATGGGCGTCACACTCTCCCCGTAACTGACCGAACTCACCTTTATCTCCATCCGTTCACCGTTGACTTTTGCCGTACCGGTAACCATTGTTCCCGATGGCACATACTGTCCCCCCGCCATCATCGGCTCCAATAACCGGAGCTGCACTTCCTTCCCATCCGTCAGCGTGACGGTCTGGTACACACAGGCACGGATAGTATTCTTCGCAATACCCTCCACCTCTGTTTGTACCGTATTGAATCCCAGATTACGAGGCTTACTGTACACCCTTACAAAATCCGCATCACTCATCGGCGGAGCCAGTAGCGACACCACTCTCTTCTTTACCTGTTCCACCGGCACAGTGACAGTTCGGGAATTTCCCGTACCCTTGTTCCCGGCGGTGGCAACTTCCGCCTTTTCCAGTTGCCCGTTACCGTTCTGTCCCGGCATATACTTTGCCGCCAGTTGGTACGACTTCTCCATCAGTTCCAATTGTTCATCCGCAGCCGTTTTTCTCTGCTGTTCTTCCTCCTTCATCCGTTCCAGTTCCTGAATCCGCCATTCCAGTTCCAACTGCTTCTGGTCATCTTCCGGCTCCTTCTGTTCCTGGTAGAAAGTACCCAACTGTTTGTTTATATCCTTATAGGCAACCGCCGAAGAACGGATTGGCGAATTACCCGTGCGTAGTGCAGGTTCCGGCGGCAGTTCTTCCATTGAATCCCCGATAGGGGCTTTCTCCGTCTGCCCGATGGCAATCTCAAAGTCCTGCAAAGTCCCCATTTTCGACTTCTGCTGTTTCTCGAAGGCATCCCGCTCGTATGCTTCTCTCTTGTCATCCAACAATCCCTTTTCTTTGGGGAGCGGCACGTCGATATTGAATCCCTGCTGCACTTCCTTTTCCTCTCCATTCGAAGAAGGAGCGAAAATCAGCCACATGGCACCGGCGAACAAGAGAAACATCAGCGGATACACCAGCATCTTTTTTCTCCGTTGGGCTTCCGCCGGTGTCAGTTCCTTGCGTTCCTTCTCTTTCGGCTTCTCTTTTTTCCCTGCCGGTTGTCGGGCTGCATCCTCTCCGGCAGTTTCCCGGACTTCCTCCGTCACCGTTTCCTCTTCTATCTGTACGATACCTTCCTCCAGTACCGTACCTTCTTCATTGATATGATTATCTTCCATTGTTTTTTACTTTATCACATTATTACTTCCTGAACCCTCTCGAACGGGATAAGGGACACTATCCGCCTGCTGATGCAGTTTCATTTGTTCGATATGCTCGATCTGCAACCGTTCGCCTTCCTCTTTTCCCATCCGGTAAATACCCGAAACCGTGAAATAGATAGACAGCGCACTGAATCCTAACAACATCGTGAGCGTGACTGCCAACTGCTTTCCCGGCGTCAGCCTCCCACACATACGGCGCAGACCATCATCCATCCGGTCTTGCCATTCATTGATTTTCTTCCGTATCATCATGCCTATCTTTCTAGTACCCGTAAATCCTTGTTTTCCAGAATCTCGAACCGCTCCATCGTGAACCCGTGCGGGTTATTGTCCGACCGTACCGAATTGATTAACCCGCACCGGGTAATAAGGCTTCGTTCCGTCACATTACTTGCACGGATAATCATCTGCCGGGCGTACATCGTTACCTGATAAGGATAGCGGTCAAAGTCACACGCCATACTGTCCACCTGCAAAGTCTGGTTGATATTCGCCGAGATAATCCGGTTGTAATATCCCTTCTCGCTCCAATCCTTGTAGTACCTGAAAGCACTCTCATCGCAGAGGAACAGCGCCCTTCTGATATTTCCCTCTATCGCATCCTTGTCCGGCGAAAGCGTGAAGAACAACTCATGAAACCGCTTCACGTGCTCTTTCGCCTCCACCGGTCTGTTTTGCGAAAGGTCTTGCGACAGAGCCAGCATCAGCGACTTGCCGTTATCCAATACATAAATCTTCTCCCTCTGCTTTTGCGCAAAGCTGTACGAACTCCAAATGCTGTACCCCGCCACCAGCGTACACAGCACGAGGAACACCAACGCAATCATCCGGATTTGCCGGAAACTGCTCTCTATATTCTTCAAACTCTTAAATTCCATCTTAATAAGATTATTTGATTTTCAACTGATTATTTACCTCTTAACTTTCCCGAAACATGACCGACGGCGGCTCCCGTCACTGCCGCAGCCCCTTTGCCGCCTTTCAGTCCCCATGAATTGACCTGCTTCCCGTAACTTCCCGCGCCGCCGTTCTGGATGATCCATCCCGATACGGTCGGAATCGTGAAATACCCGATGATCCCTATCAACATGAATATAATGTAAGCCGCGTTCGAGCTGTCCGGTATAAAATTCGGGTCTTCCAGTGCCACAATATCCTTTTCTAACATCAATACCTGAATACGGGCAAGCACCGCACTGAACAAGTCCGAAACCGGTAGCCACAGATAAATCCCGATATACCGAGTGAGCCATTGCGTCAGCGTCGCCTGAAACCCGTCATAGACGGATAGAGCGAAGGCGAGCGGCCCCAAAATGCTCAACACGATTAAGAAAAACGTCCGTATCGTGTCCAGTATCAGCGAAGCAGCCTGAAAGAGCAACTCCATTACCCAGCGGAAAGCATCCCGGATATTCTTCTTCAGTTCATACCCCGTTCTTTTCATTTGCATCCCCATCATGATACCCAGCGATTCCGGCGACCATCCCAGCTCATCGATCTTCTTGTCAAATTCAGCGTCCGAAACGAGATACGCCGTTTCCGGATTCCTCACCATCGCCTCATATTCCAGTTTCTCCCGTTGCTGGCTGTACTTCTCTATATCGAGTGTCTGCCCTTGCAGGATATTGTTGCAGCCCTTGACCACCGGACTCAGCACCGTATTGATAGTTCCCAATACAAAAGTGGGAAAGAACATGATGCACAAGCCCACCGCAAACGGACGCAACAACGGATATACATCCACCGGCTCCGCCCTCGCCAGAGCCTGCCATACTTTGGCAGCGATAAAGAACAAGGCACCCAGCCCGGCAACGCCCTTTGCCACCCCGATCATATCACCGCAGAGCGGCAACATCTCCGTATACAGATTCCGTAGAATCTGGTGCAAGTTTTCAAATTCAGCATCCATGACCGTTTACCAATATCTTTCGTTAGCACTTCCATACAAGGACAAAATCCTTTTGGTATCATTTTTCTCCTTCGCACGCAGGTAAGAAACCGAGATGTTCCGGTTCGTATAGTACGCCACCAGATTACGGTAATCTTTCACATCCCTGTACACCCGGTCTATCACGTCCATGCGTTCCTTGTCGCTCATCGACAACCCGTTTGCGTTGACTACCGTTTTCAGTTCATCCAACAGTCCGCTACTTTCTTGCAGCAACTTCGTATATCCGAAAGCGATGGCATTCAGTTCCCCCGGTGTAAAATTCGGGTCGGATAGCATCTTTTGATAGTTCGTCACATACATTTCCGAAATATCCCCGACGAGCAACACCGTCTGTTGCACCTTCCGGGCATCCTTCACTAAATTGTGTACCGATTTCAGTGCGTCGTAATATTTTTTTCCCTGCTCAAACACCTTTGCCGTTTCCTTGAAACCGTTCAGCGTATTGTTGGCAGTCGTCGAAGTCTGTATAATCTGCTTGGCAGAATTGATGATTCCTTGCGCCAGATTTCCGGGGTCGGTAACCACCCATTGCGCTTTCGCCTCATAGCAGAAGCACGCAGCACTGATGCAGAGCACAAATAAGATTCTTCTCATAAATACATCTTTTTTATTGTTCGTAATTGGATTTTTTAGTGGTAACGGCAGAAGGGCATCACAGCTCGTCCGCCCGAACATATTCCCCTTCCGTAGAGAGGTACAACAGATCCTTTTCCTCGTCATAGCCTAACAAAATTTCCCCGAACAGATCAACGGACAGCCCCCGTCCGGTTTGCTCTATTTTATTTACTATCACCGTATCGGGATGATAGACTATGGCAAGGCAGAAATTCCTGCCGTCGTGGAACACCTGCACCGGTGGGGAGTGCAGGTTACTTTTCCATGCGCCGCAGATATTTCTGACCGGAAACCTACGGTTCGCTTTCATGGCTTCCTACTGTTTCCGGACATACTCCCCATTAGTCGAAAAGGTCAGCACATCCCTTTCCTGATGGTAAGTCATATCAATATGAAACCCAGTGTCGATAAACATAGCCCCACCTTTCTGTTGAATTACATACGTTTCCGGCACCGTTCTTCCCGTCATTCCCCTTTTAGCAAAAAGGGTCAGCTTGTAACACTTCCCGTCTTTGGCAATCCGTATATCCGGTTTTCCAATGCTGCTCTTCCATTCCCCGCACAGCCGGTTCATATCCGTTTGCGGTTCGGTGCAGGCTTCCGTCAGCAGGCATATCACCCCGGCGAACAGCACTAACAACATCTTCATCTGTTTCTCATTAAATAGATACTTCATTTCAATCCTGTTTTTTTTGTTTTTTACTTTCCGCCAGTTGTTTGATAGCCAGTTCGATATTTCCCCCTAACTTCTCCGTCAACTGCATCACTTCCAGTTTCTCCGTTTCCTCCGTCGTATAAGTCAGATACTCGTGCATCGACACCTCCGTGGCATAGACCGCCGACTGAACGCCGCCCAGACCGAACCACACCTCCTTATACTTTCTCGATGCCGCATTTGCCATATTGATAGAGAGGATTTGCGCCTTCTCCTTATCCGTCAGTCCCAGCAACTCCTGAATTTTCGAGAACTTGTTCATGTACTTGCGTTGGTCGAGCAGAATCTTGCAATCCGAGTTATTGATAATGCTCTCTTTGACGATAGGCGAAGAAATTATATCGTCCACCTCTTGCGTTACCGTCACCGCCTCCCCGAAAAACTTTCGGACAGTCTTGTACAGATAGCGCATATATTCCGCCATCCCTTCCCGTGTCAATGCCTTCCATGCTTCCTCGATGATTATCATCTTTCTTACCCCTTTCAATCGGCGTAACTTATTGATAAACATCTCCATAATAATGATAGTAGTCACCGGAAAAAGGATGGGATGATCTTTAATCTGATCGATTTCGAATACCACGAACCGCTTGTCCAGCAAGTCCAACTGCTTGTCCGAGTTCAGCAGAAAATCATACTCGCCACCCTTGTGGTACGGTTCCAGTACATTCAGGAAATTGGTGATGTCGAACTCCTTGTCGCGTACTCCCTTCGCATCCAGTATCGCTCGGTAGTCCGTGTCCACAAACTCATAGAAAGTATCGAAAGACGGCACAAGGCTGTCATCATACTTGATCCGGTCAATAAACAAGGCGACCGCGTTGGACAGCGCCACCTCTTCCGAACGGGACGCCGGTTCATTGTCCTTCTTCCAGAGCGTCAGGAGCAATGTCTTGATAGATTCCTTTTTCTCCACGTCAAACACCTTGTCCTGCGTATAGAAGGGATTGAAACTGATTGGATTTTCCTCCGTATAGGTGAAATACACCCCGTCGTCCCCGTGCGTCTTTCTCCGTATCATCTCGCACAGTCCCGAATACGAATTACCCGTATCCACCAGCACGATGTGCGCCCCCTGTTCCCAATACTGCCTCACAAGGTGGTTCATGAAGAACGACTTCCCGCTACCCGAACCGCCCAGCACGAATTTATTGCGGTTCGTAATGATCCCCGTCTTCATCGGCAAGTCCGAAATATCCACATGAATCGGCTTCCCGCTGATCCGGTCAGCCATCTTTATCCCGAACGCACTCGGCGAACTCTTGTAATTTGTTTCCTCGATAAAGAAACAGAGAGCCGGTTCGATGAATGTATAGAAACTTTCCTCCTCCGGAAAGTCCCCCGCATTTCCCGGCATCGCTGCCCAATACAGCGTAGCCGCGTCCACCGTGTTATGCCTCGGTTTACATTCCATCAGCGCCAACTGACTGCCCACATCGTTGCGGATATTCTTCAGTTCCTCCGCATCATCCGACCACGCCATCACATTGCAGTGGCAGCGTACCGACGTCAGCGAATAGCTGTGCGCCTCGTTCAGATAGAGGTCTATGTCGAGTAGGTCAGCCCCCTTACGGGAGCTTTCCCCTCTAAGAACCGTACGTGAGAGTTTCCCCTCATACGGCTCAAGCAATTCAAAACTTTTATTTGTAACTAAAAGCCGGCTCATAGTAACTTCCATTTATTTCTGTTAGTAATTCGGCTGCAATGGTCATGTATTAGGACTTTCGCCTTTCTACTGCTCCCTGTCATTTCAGTAATTTTCCAGGGAGTTTCCCGTGTGATGTGCTTGCCACACACAGGGCAACATTGCATTTGCTGATTCCACAGGCGATAGATATATTGCTTGCCGTCTAAGTGTGCAAGCATTCTTCGGGTCTTGTATTGATCGAAGAAATCTTTCCAATCGGCATCATATGGGTTGGCCTCACTGCGGATTTTGATATGTCGCTTTATTTTCGTATCCGACAATCTCACAAGAGTGTGGTATTTATCCACTTTCCTGTTTTCAAGCGGTACGGCAAAAGTCCAGCTTCTACCTCTTACAGTGTGATAATACTTGTTGGCAATCCATCGTTTACCTTTTTTGGGATGTCTTCTGCGAGACCATCGCCATAGTTTGTTGAAAATTTGTGCATCTGTTTTACGGAAAGTTTCCGATGCAGAACACCCCTTGTAGTAGTTCGCCCATCCTCTAATGACTGGGTTTAGCAATCGTATCAAAGATTGTTGCTTAGAAGACTTGTTCTTGTCCACTATTTCACGAACCTTATCTAAAAATCTCTTTCGACTCTTCTTGGATGGTTTTGTGATAAACTTGCCTTTATATTTTCTGATATTGAACCCAAGAAAATCAAACCCTTCTTCTATATGAGTTATCTTAGTCTTTTCTTCTGATAAGGTAAGCCCTCTTGCTTGAAGAAACTCAATGACTAATGGTTTAACATGGTTCTCCAACAACTCCTTACTCTCTCCTGTGATAATAAAATCATCCGCGTAGCGAACAAGATTTATCATAGGAGTATAGTAATTTTTCTTCGAGCGGTTTATCGGAAAGCTATCGGCAAGCAGTTTTTCCAGTCCGTCCAAAGTCATATTTGCAAGAGTTGGGGAGATGATGCCGCCTTGAGGAGTTCCCTCCTCTGTCGGAAAAAGTTGCTTGTTGAAAATAAATCCACTTTTCAACCATTTACGGAGCAAAACTTTATCCATAGGGATATTGTCAAGCAACCATTCATGACTGATATGGTCGAAACAACCTTTGATATCACCTTCTAAGATCCATTGTGGGGATGTCGTCCTTGCCAGGTCATTGAAGCATTGTTGAACGGCATCTGCCGTGCTCCTTTCTTTTCTGAAACCATAAGAATTGGCATCAGCCGTTGTTTCAGCTACGGGAGCCAGTGCCATCAGATACAATGCCTGCATAGCCCGGTCTTTCATAGTTGGTATACCCAATGGTCTTAATTTCCCGTTACTCTTTCTGATATGTACTCGTCTCAGAGGTTGGGGTGTATAACCTCTCCTTTTCAGTTCGGTTATTGCACACACTTTAGCATCTGGCGTTTTCCATGTTACCATATCGACGCCAGCCGTTTTACTCCCATTATTGGAAGTTACACGTCTTACCGCTAATGCTTTAGCGTAAAACGAGTGGGTCAGTGTCCACTGCAAGGCTTTGACCTTGTTGTGGCGACCCTCTTTTTGAGCCTTTACAATACGCGCTTGTAGCTTTTGAACCGCAGCTTCGCATTTGAGCCAATTTATACTGTCCCATTTGCTCTGCGTTTGGTCAGTCGATGCACACGATTTTTAATTTCGTTCATTTGCTTTTCTCCTTTTAAAAGTTCTAAAAGTTTCTTGTAAAGAATCACCTACCGCAGAAGTCAGCCTGCTTTCGCAGCGGGATGATGTTTCAATCCCTATTCACCCCATTACAGGGTGGCATTCGCTTTTTCTGCAATCCTATACCCGCACTCCATTCGGCATTCCTTACGGTCTGCTTACCTGTCATTGGCAGGAGAAATACGGGCTTACTACGTTCCGTGCAAGTAACTTATAAGTGGGTTAGGTTCTGTCTATTACACCGGCAGTACTCTGTTCGTGTATTCCCAGAATGGAGAGGAATAACCGACTGCTTCCCTTTTGGGCTGAAGCCTATCAGTATCTTTGGCTTCTTCAACCTTACGACGTTTAGACGACAGTTCGCTTACGCTAACCATACCACCCAAGCCAAGCTCCCTGACTGTATGATACTAACAGCCATTGTCTTTCCCTCACGGTTCTGACTGCTCCTTTCGGAAGGGCTACCTTGTCTGGACAGCTTTGATACAGTATATTACTATTGGTGCATCTGTCCATAGGCTACCGTTGACGAAACAACGGGTTAAATCTAAGTTTAACAATTACTTACACAGCGACGTATCGCACCCATTCCTTGTTAATCTGGTTCGACCGGCTGTAACGGGAGAGTGACTGCATGTTTCGCGCCGTCTTCTCGAACTTCTTCAGGTTCTCGTTACTGTCATCAATGAAAATATATTGGTTCACAATATGGTTGCACGACAACAGCAGCCCGATGGGAGCCGCAAAGCACAACCGGCAGTCCGAGCGGTCAGTCGATAACTTCTCGTACCGCATGTCCGTGCCCACCTTTCCCGGCACATCGTCCACGTCCGAGAGCGTATGCACGCACAGCTTCTTGTCACCGATGCGCAGCCCGTCCGTACCCAGCTCCATATCTTCCAGTGTCGTCGTATCTTCCAGCGAGAGCGAGAAATACTTCTCTATCAGTCCCGCACCCTTGTCCGTGCCCACGATTTCATCCGTGCCCAACCGTACCAGCCGGACAAGTCCCGAATCGTTCACGATCTGTTCGAACTGTCCCACCGCTTCCAGAAAGCGCGTAGTCATCTCCTTGTTCACCTCTTTCGGCACGATAACCCCGCGGCACAGCGATGAAAAATTACTTTGCATCCTTGCCCGTTCTTTCGTCGTTTTCGTCAGGAACAGATAACACCCGTGATTGAGGAACGGACGTTCATTGAAGTGCATCTCGTAACAACGGGAGAGGAAACTAAGGCTATCCTTATCCGTTTTCGGCTGGTAGTTCTCCTTGATAAACCAGTCCTGCTTGTGTACCACCGAATAGTTCGGCAATACCTTGATTGCCTTCGCCCATGTGGAATGTATCGTTTCATATTCCGGTGTGGTGACCGTGAACAACTCCGGCAGTTCCACCCGGAAGGCGACGGTAATATCCGCATCCTTGCTGATGATGCAGTCCTGTTCCACCGCAAGCAACGGGAATTTGCTTTCTATCGTGGCAGCTTTTAGTACATTTCTCATTTTCTTCTCTTTTTGAATAGTTTTCGGGGAGTGATCCTGTTAATCAGGAAGCGGGGATGCTGCCGGGACGAGAGCAGTTTCATCAGTCCGTGTTCACCGTATTTTTCATTCAGCGCAAATGTAGCCCATACCAGTACCGAAGCCGTGACAACACCGAACCCGATACAAATCCACTGGTTGATACCCACCATATACATGATGATGAACACTACAAATACCGCAAGCAATCCGGCAGCGAACAGGAACAGATATTGCGCTTTCAGTCCCTTAAATTCAGCACTTTTCCCAATCCCCTTGTTTAGTTCAAATTCCATTCTTTATTTTTATATATTACACGCGTACATTATATAGATTACAAGAAGAACGACCTCAAAATAGTAGCCGCCACAATCAGGAAAATACAAGCTCCAAACCAACTCGCGGCAACTTTACTCGTATCGGGATCGCCCGACGAAAATTTGTTATAGACTTTTACCCCGCCAATCAATCCGCAGACCGCTCCGATAGCGTACACCAACTTCGTCCCCGGGTCAAAATATCCCGTTATCAGGTTCGTTGCCTCCGTTATTCCCGCTTGTCCGTTACCCTGTGCATAAGTAGCACCCACAGCCACAAACAGAGCGGTGGCAGCTAAAAGAATTTTTTTTGTATTCATAAACACTTGTTTTTAATGGATGCAGGGCTGGATAACCCCGCATCCGGTTATTAATAATGGATTACACAATATCATCTATGCTGAAATTTTCGGGAACCTCCCCGTCAGCCTCATTGCCGTTATCATCCGTTCCGTCGGACTGTTCCTGCCGGTAGTTCTCCATGTGCAGGTTGATCAGTTCCGTCACCCTTTCCGCCCGTTGCGGGTGGTTGGCGACCAACTGCTCGAACATGTCCGTATGTTGCAGTTCCGTCAGTGTCCTTCCGGCTTCCTGTTCCTCCTGCTCGCTCACCGTTTCCTTTGCCTTTCCCAGCACTTTCACGGCGGCGCACATATCCTCAAAACTCACCCCCGAAGCCATTGCCCCCGGCTCGCTGCATCCTTGCAGTTCCTCGTCCTCATCCTCATAATCCAGCGACACATCAATGTCCATCGATTCATTGTCTGCCCCTTCCGGTGGTGCATCGTTGAATATCCCATCCAGTTCTTCATCAGGCACTTGCAACGGGTGTTTTTCCGGTTCGGCGACAAAAGTATCATCTTTTTCAACTCCTTTTTCGCTTTCATTTTCCGTGGCTTCGAGTGGCTTCAAAGTGGCATCGAGTGGCACCGTTACCGGAAGTACAAAATGGCTTTTCCCCAGAATCCCGGCTACCGGCGCATCCTTTCGGGGCAATATCGCGGCGGCATTTCGTGCCGCCTTCCGTCGCTTCCATTTCTCATAGCGCAGATAGACCGCAGCCCATAGCACATACAGGATGGCAAGCCCGAACAGCAGTATAAGTTCCACATCCTTGCTCATAGCAGATCCTCCTTCTTTTGCCGGTACAGTTCGTTAATCTCTTCCTTGTGCCTTTCCAGATGTTCCGCCAGTACCGTGTCAATATAGCCGCCCACCGTTATATCCTTGTCCGCTATCACATGCACCAGTCGGGAGATGACCGCATGAATCTGCCCGCTGATATACACGCACTGCCGTGTTTTCAGCTCATTCCGTTTCAAGAACTTTTCGCCGTACTCCGACAGTCCCCGTTTCTTTCCTTTTCCCGTTTCCCGATTCTCCTTCGTCCGTTCCATCGCTTGCAGTGTTCCGCCCGTTTGTTGCTGTTCCGTCGTCTTGAACGACGAGATGATAAAGTTCTCGTCAATCTCGTCCAGATTGACATCCTCTTTCAGTTTCTTCGCCATACGCATCCTTATTGAATCAGTTCCAGTATCTCATCAATTATCTCGTTCAGGTTGCTCCCCCTCACCAGTGCCTTGTCCGCCGGAAAGATAGTCGAGCGGAACAGCGCCTTGTGCCCGGCGGACAACTCCCGCCGAAACCGCTTGCTGTCCGGCAGGAAAGTCTTCAGTACCGACAACCCCAAGTCACGGATCACCTCCTCATACACATCGTACAGTTCCGACTTCTCCCGTCCGTCCACCATGTTCCAGAGCAAGTGCATCCCCTTGATTTTCGACTTCCCCGTAGTAATCAGCGTATCGTTCAGCACCACCACGAAGCGGAGCGTGCTCTCCATCACCACCCGGTCAGCCGATATAGGGGAGAAGATATAGTCCATCCGTGCCAGCGTGCGCACCACACCGCCGTTGTTGATAGTTCCCGGCAGGTCAAAGAAGATAAAGTCAAAGTCCGTGTCCGCCAGCTCCGCGGCTCTCGTCACTGCATCCTCCGGTGTGCTTTCGATCACCGGATACGCCTTCTTTTTCAGTCGTTGCACCTGCTCGTATGCCATCCGCTTGTAGTACGGATCGTCCATTGCCATTTTCAGGTCACGTTCCCGCATCTCCACGATGCTGTGTTGCGGATAGTCACAGTCCACTACGGCAACATTATAATCCATTACATAGTGCAGGTAACTTGCTACCAATACGGTCAGCGTTGTTTTACCCGCCCCACCTTTTTGGGTGGAGAAAGCGATGTACTTCGGTTCCTTTTTCATACGTTCAATTTTTAAATCGTTCATTATTCAATTCATTATCTCAATACTTCCTTATCTCTTTACGCCATCCTTTCCCTGTTTCCGTGTAACATTGCATCACCACTGACGAACTTCATCATTTCCATGCGTCCATACGTCAGTACGACAATACTTCACTACATCTTCACGTCAGCACATCAGTTCATCCTCAATGAAGGACATCATCCTTTCGTCAATGATAGAAATCATTGCCTCTTTACATCACTGTTTACGTGCCTCAAAAGAATAGCAGCGCAAATAAACGACTAATTGAACTCCCCTGTATCACTTTGAAAATCAGTGGCATCAACTGGCACCGAAGTGGCACCGAGTGGCACCGTTACGGGTTCTTCCGCCCGTTTCCGTCCCCCTAACTTTGCATCGTTAAGCAGTCCGGGTTGCAACCGCCGCCCTTGCCGTCTGTCGCTAACCCTAATCTGACCGGGTACGGTCAGATTTTTATGTTCACCCGAACATAGCAAGCTGTGTTTTTTGCTGCACGAAACAAGTTCTGCCGCAAAAAACGCTTGCCCCTTTTCCGATGGAGAAAGGGGGACAATTACCTCCGAAGTCGGTAATTGTTGGGAGAGAGTGGTAGGGCGTAGATACTCCGCCGGACTGTCATTGTACCACTAAAAAAAATCGTATGTATGAATGAAGAAAAAGAAAAAAGCCGCCGCAAGGGTGGCAGAAGTCCCAAGGCCAACCCCGCCGTTTATCGCTACACGGTCAACTTCGATGCCGTCGAACATGCCCGTTTCCTCACACTTTTCGAGCAGTCCGGCTTGCGTTCTATGGCACAGTTCATTGCCGCCCGCGTCTTCTCCGAAGAATTTCGGGTAGTCCGTACCGACCGTGCCGCGCTCGAATACGTCGCTAAACTCACCGCATTGTACCAGCAGTTCCGCGCCGTGGGCGTCAATTACAATCAGGCGGTGAAGGAACTCCACGTCCATTTCTCCGAGAAAAAAGCCCTCGCCATGCTTTACAAATTGGAGAAATCCACACTGATACTGATAGAGTTGAGCCGTAAGATAGTCGAACTGTCCAATACCTTTGAGAGCCGATGGTTGCGAAAATAAGTACGGGACAATCCCTTTACGGTGCCCTTGCCTATAACCAGGATAAGGTGGACGAAGGTCATGCCCGTGTGCTTGCCGCCAATCTCGTCCTGCAACCCGAAGACGGGCAGTTCCGCATCGGCGACTGCATGGACGACTTCCGCCGGTGGATGCCGTCCCACTACCGGACGGAGAAGCCCGTTATCCACATCTCCCTCAATCCGCACCCCGACGACGTGCTCACCGATGAACAGCTCACGGTCATCGGCGAGGAATACATGCGTAAATTGGGATATGGCGACCAGCCCTACCTGATTTTCAAGCACGAAGACATCGAGCGCAGGCACATCCATATCGTCAGCCTCCGGGTGGACAGCACCGGCAGGAAGATCAACGACAGCAACGAGTACCGCCGCAGCAAGGCAATCACCGAAGAACTGGAACAGAAGTACAACCTCCATCCGGCAGAAGGGCGGAAGCAGGGCGACAACTGGCAGCTCACCCCCGTGGACAGCAGCAAAGGTAACCTGAAAAAACAAATCGCTAATGTAGTGAAACCCCTCTTGAAGATGTACTGCTTCCAGTCCGTGGGCGAGTTCCGCGCCCTGCTTTCCCTGTACAACATAAGTATGGACGAAGTCAAAGGCGAAGCCGGCGGGCGTCCTTACCACGGCATCGTGTACTCCGCTTTGGACAAGGACGGCGAAAAGACCGGAACACCGATCAAGTCCTCCGTCCTCGGCAAGGCCACTGGCATTGTCGCCATCGAAAAACAGATGCAGCAGTCCGGCACGGCAATCCGCGACAAGCAGCTCAAAGAGCATACCCGCCGCATCGTTTCCGCCGCCATGCAACGCCCCCGGACAGAGTCCGCTTTCCGCCGGGAACTCTCCGCGCAGGGCATCGACCTCGTGTTGCGCCGCAACGAAGACCACCGCATCTATGGCGTTACCTTCATCGACCACCATAGCCGAACAGTCCTGAACGGTTCCCGTCTGGGCAAAGACTTCTCCGCGAATGTCTTCAACGAATATTTCAGCAACAGCGGAGCAGAACCGCAACCACGGCAGGAGCAGCCAACCGTCCCCGGCAACCATGCCGGACAGCGACCGTCAGCAGATACTCGTACCGATACCACTGCCACATCCGCCGACGGCGGTCTGCTCTCCCTTTTCTCTCCCGCCCCCGTACTGCCCGACCGCGCCCCCCCGTTTCCCCGGAAGCGCAAGAAGAAGCGTCGCCGTTACGGACGTCAGGATTAACCCCATAACATATTGTATCAAACTATTAAAATTCAGAAAATATTATGTCACAAGAAGATGATTTAAGAGGATTGGCACGGGTGATGGATTTCATGCGTGCGTTGAGTATTCTGTTCGTAATAATCAATATCTATTGGTACTGTTACCCCGCCGTCAAAGAATGGGGGATAAACATCGGAGTGGTGGACAAGATACTGCTCAACTTCCACCGCACCGCCGGGCTGTTCACCTATGCGCTCTACACCAAACTCTTTTGTGTGGTGTTCCTTGCCCTTTCCTGCATCGGCACCAAAGGAGTGAAGGAAGAAAAGATAAAATGGGCGCATATCTGGGCAGTCCTTTCCGTGGGCTTTGTACTGTTCTTTTTCAATTGGTGGTTACTGGACATGCCCGTGTCGTTTGTCGTCCGCACCGCGTTCTATATCCTCACCCTTTCCGTCGGCTACCTCTGCCTGTTGGCGGCAGGCATCTGGATCAGCCGCTTGCTGAAGAACCACCTGCTCGATGACGTTTTCAATAATGAAAACGAGAGCTTCATGCAGGAAACCCGGCTCATGGAAAATGAATATTCCGTCAATCTCCGCACCCGCTTCTTCTACAAGAAGAAATGGAACGACGGATGGATTAATGTTGTAAACGTTTTTCGTGCGAGCATCGTATTAGGAACACCGGGCAGCGGGAAATCCTATGCCGTGGTCAATTCCTACATCAAACAACAGATAGAAAAAGGCTTCGCGATGTTCATCTACGACTTCAAGTTTCCCGACCTCACCACCATTGCCTACAACCACCTGCTCACCCATCAGGACGGGTACAAGGTCAAGCCGCAGTTCTACATCATCAACTTCGACGACCCCAGCCGCAGCCACCGGTGCAATCCGCTGAACGCCCGGTTCATGACCGACATCTCCGATGCCTACGAGAGTTCCTACAATATCATGTTGAACCTCAACCGTTCATGGGCGGCAAAGCAGGGCGACTTCTTCGTCGAATCGCCCACCATCCTGTTTGCCGCCATCATCTGGTTCCTCCGCATCTACAAGGACGGACGCTACTGTACTTTTCCCCATGCCGTTGAATTTCTCAACAAGCCCTACGAGCAGATTTTCCCCATCATGTCCTCTTATCCTGAACTCGAGAACTACCTCAGTCCCTTCCTCGACGCATGGCTCGCCGGAGCCGCCGACCAGCTCATGGGACAGATAGCATCCGCCAAAATTCCCTTGTCCCGTATGATTTCCCCGGCACTCTATTGGGTCATGTCCGCCGACGAGTTCACCCTTGACATCAACAATCCCGATGCGCCCAAAGTCCTCTGCATCGGCAACAACCCCAACCGGCAGGCAATCTACGGTGCCGCTTTGGGACTGTACAACAGCCGTATCATCAAGTTGGTCAACAAGAAAGGAATGTTGAAGAGTTCCATCATCATCGACGAGCTGCCCACCATTTTCATCAAAGGGTTGGATAACCTGATAGCCACCGCCCGCAGCAACAAAGTCGCCGTACTTTTGGGCTTTCAGGACTTCTCCCAGCTCATCCGTGACTATACCGACAAAGAGGCGAAAGTAATCATCAATACCGTCGGCAATCTCTTTTCCGGGCAGGTTGTCGGCGAAACCGCCAAGACGTTAAGTGAGCGTTTCGGCAAAATACTACAGAAACGGCAGAGCATGACCATCAACCGCAATGACAAGTCCACCTCCATCTCCACCCAGATGGACAGCATGATACCGCCCAGCAAGATTTCCGGGCTGACCCAGGGCATGTTTGTCGGCTCCGTTGCCGACAACTTCTCCGAGCGTATCGAGCAGAAGATTTTCCATTGTGAGATAGTGGTGGATGCCGCCAAGATAGCCGAGGAAGAGAAGAGTTATCAGAAAATCCCCGTTATCACCAACTTCGTGGATGACAACGGAGTGGATCACATGCAGGAGATGGTACAGGCTAACTACAACCGGATCAAAGAAGACGTCCGGCAGATTGTCGCCGATGAATTGGAGCGCATCAAAAACGATCCCGCCCTCTGCCATCTGTTGGAATTGGGTAAGAAGGACTAAGCCCCTCAAAACAGCAGGAGGAAAAAGCAAGTTACTTTTTCCTCCTGTACAGTTTCTCGTCGTCCTTGTCCATCCTTTCCAGCAGGGCGTCCCTCATACTGTCTATATAGGTGGTTCGGCTCTCCTGCACCCGTTCCCTCATGTTCACATAACAGCCCGACGGATCTTTGATTTCTATCCCTAACATCTTGCCGAAGTGCGCCGCCACCTCCTTGATGGTCACCTTCCCTTCATTGAAATTCTTCAGTGTGTCCGAGCCGTAGATAAACTCCATCAGATGGATCACCTTTCCCGTCCATACAATCGGCGGCAGTGTTTCTTCTTCTTCCTCGGTGCCGTCCGCATTTCCTTGCGTGCCGCCCTTTGCCCATTCGATGGCAGCGTCCACAAATGCGATGCCCCCGTTGGCGGACAGCTTGCCGCCCGTTTCCGTTCTCATATCCTCAATATGAATCAGCAGTGTCCGCAGGTGGTGCAGGGAGAAGTAGATGAATGTCACATTCTTTTCCTTCATACAGAACTCATAAATCCGGTGGGTAAAATCACCTAACGCTTCTTCTAATTCTTCGCTTGTGGCATCTCCTTGGGAGAGTAGCCATATATAGGGTGTTGTCTTAAATTCCTCCATGTATGAAAATATCCGTAAATACCTATTTTGCCTTAAATTGGCTGCAAAGGTACGGATATTACCGTTTCGGCATGTTACCGAAAATAATCATAAATTCATCATTTCTGTGCATGTTTTTTCCGTAGGTTGGTTGGGCTGTCGCCGAGGTTCGCCTTGCAGAAACGGTAGAATTGCTGGGGCGAGGCGAAGTTGAACTCCTCTATGATGTCATGAAAGGGGATATAAGGGAAAGAGAGCCGGTATAGGATATGTTCCGAGCGTTTCTTCAGCAGCCATTGATAGACTGCCGTTCCGAACTCCTCCTTGAAGATGCGCCGGAAGGTCGTTATCCCGTAGCCACACAGATCGGCAAGTTCCTGTGTATCGTTGGCTTTCATGTAGTGCGCCAGTACGAGGCTTTTGAACGGCACCTCTTCCCCCGTCATCGGGTGGAAGAAGGCTTGCAACTCTTCCGATGTATAGTAGCGGCTGAACAGCCGTATCAGTTCCTTATGTTTCAAGTGCCATAGTTGTATATCCTCCATACCGTCCGTCAGATAATGGCGGATGCTTTCCATGAACAGCACGATAGCTTCGTGTGCCGGTAGCTTGCAGTAATAGGTGGTGGGGTTGCCGCCCTCTTCCTGCTTCTTGTGGGTGTACAGATAATTGAGTATGCAGTTTTCCGGACGGCATACCGTATTGTTGAAGGTATGGATCACCGCATGAGTATCTTTTAGTATCTCCCCTTGGCAATCAGCCATGCGGGGTAGGAATAGGATATCGCCACCGTGCAGCGTTTCTTCCCGGAACAGACTGCTCGTCAGGTGCACTTCACCTTTCTGGCAGAATACAATATAATTCAGGCCCTTGTTCTTATTGCTAAATGTTTCACCGGTTGAATAACATGCTAATAAAAAGTTGCAATTATTCGGTGTCTCATCACATGGTAGTAATAATTTGTTGTTGCTCATGGTCACTCATTTATTTCTTTTTAATTCCCGGTTTCAAATGCGCCCCCAGACTATTAAGGCAGAACCTTAGATAATACTGGATGGCACATATCTGAATGTTTGGTAACCGAAATACACCGAAAGAGGGTTAGTTCTCACTTCCAGAGACATCAGGTTCCAGATGGCGTATGGATATTTTCCTTTCAAATTCAGCTAACAAGTCATTGACTTGTTTTATTAGTTCTGCTTTATCAGCATCGGCAAGAAAAGCATAAGTAATACTGTTCTGAACAAATAACTTTATTTCTTCATACGAGAATCCGTAGCGCAATGTCGCCAACGCATATTGTTCCGTGAGCGATGTGCGCAAGATGCCGGGATCGTCGGTGGAAATAATAATGGGAACGCCAGCTTTATGATAGAGTTTAATCGGATGTTCCGAATCCTTCACACCGAGAATAAATTCGTTACTGGTCAAGTTGATTTCTACAGGAATAGGAGACTTTTTTGAAGACATTAAGCCCAGAATGGTATTATAGTCCGATTCGAAAGGCAAATCCACACCATGTCCGATACGGTGGGCTTTGGCCGTATTCACTGCCTGGCCGATGTGATAGGTCAGGTGTTCGGGGCGTCCCAGGCCTAAAGTCAGTTCTCCCGCATGGAGCGAAGTGGGGACTTTTGGAAATTTGGTGGCAAGCGCGGCAAACATTTCCATGTGCAAGCGATAATACAGCATTGATTTTTCTCCATTTTCTGCGGCGACGATGTTACAGCCCACCAATAAATTATTGCTCTCTTCCGCACATGCTTTGTGCACCACGTAGAGCTGGGCAAAGACCTTGAGGGGTTCGCCGCCGCGCGAGCTGTAGCCCTGATAGCGGCACACCAGATTTTTCGTATCGACACCAAGGTGGTTCTTTAACGTATTGCTTCGCTCGTCCAAGTCATGTACAAACTTGACATAATCACTAACTGCTTTCGTTGCCTTGGCATCGAATTCACCGATAATCTCCTCCAGCAACTTCCGGGCGTCGTCATACGTTCCGTTTTTCACATACTCCTTCAGCTGCTCGTCATACGTGGCGTATTCCCCGCCCAGAAAGCAATCTGTGGGCACGCTGGGCGAGGTGGCCATCACTTCCAGATATTGCACATTCTCCTTCACTGCCCGCACCTTCAGCTCGCGCATCAGATAGGCAAGGTTTTCCGCATCCCTCGTCAATGCCGACAGCAGACCGAACGTGCCGAAGAAATATTCGTCCGGACCGAGCGGGTACTTGTAGGGCTGGAAGTTGCGGATGCTCCATTTGTCGATGAGCGCCATGCGGTGGTTGTGCAGGTCGTCCATGTCTTTGGAGAGTTGGATGGTTTCCACCTCCATCGGCTTCTTTTCGTAGAGTTTTCCCGTTTCCAGACTCACGTACATTTTTTTCTTCGCCGCCAGCTCAAAGTAGGTTTCGGCATAGGCCGAGCCGGTCAGGTGGTTGTGAACGTCGCCGCCTTTGGGCATGGCGGAGAAGAATTGGCGCAGTGCGGCATGGTTGCCTTTGATACTTTCAAAGTATTTCTGCACATTTGTCGGAGTATCACTTCCATTTTCTATTTTTGTCATAACTGTTTTTTTTTTAAGTTTATAATCTTTTTTCGAGAATCGTTGCCCGTTCCTCTGCGTTGTCCTCCTTTCTTTGGTGGGACGGGGGGATGTATCGTATCGTTTCGCGGCTTCCGCCCCGCCGCACGGCTCAGAAGGCAATCACGGCGCGGACTTTATGGGTTTTGGATTTGAGATCTAGGCCATAGCCGGGAGTAGCAAGATATACATGCCAGACTTTAGTATCCCAATCGTAGCTGCTCCAATAGTTCCCGATAAGTTCATCACCGGCTGCCTTATCAATCCGGGGATTGATTTCTTTGAGCATCTTCAGTTGCTTGTAATAGTAGGGGGAGGTCGTTGCATTAAAATTAATAGGCGCACCGAAACATAGTGTGGCAAACTCATACATGCTCGGTAAGAACCACCCGCTGCTACCTGCGGGCGCGGGGTGCGCGTCGGCATACGCGTCTATCCCGCCGTATGCCGGGAAAGTGGTGGCGGGATGATGGGCGCCGTACAGTTTCATCAAACGGGAGCTGCAATAACCATAGGAACCGGATGCCTCTATTGCCTCCCTATCGGCCTGCTCTGCGGGCGTGAAGCCGCCGAAACCATTGGCCCAATTGAGTAAGTTCTCACCCGCCCCCTCTCCGGTGGCCCACGCCGCTCCCGTCGGGGAAGCATCGCGCAGCGCCACCGCCATGCCGCGCGTGCACTCCGGGTGGTCGCGCATCAGCAGGTGGTCGCCCTGCTTGTTGCCGGTCTGCGTCCAATGCACCCCCTCGATTTCGCCTACCCAGAACACCACGCCGAGACAGTCCGCCTGCATGTCGGCGGGCAGGGAGCCGTTAGCGGCGGCTTCCCCGGGCAGCACGCTGCCGTCGCTCATGTAGAAGTCGCCTGCCTTGAGGGGGCGTTCCGTAGTCGTCGCCGCGCCGCCGTCGATGGTGTAGAGACGGTAGATGCCGCCATATGGCTTGGATGCCGTTATGGTGAAACTGCGCTTTTCAAATCCGGCTGTGTAATAAGTACCGAGGGACACGAAATCACCCTCATCCGGACTCACAAGGCTGCGTGCCGTATGGCTGTTTTCCTGCCAGTAGTAGTTCGGTACGCTCATTCCGGTGTAGAGGCGGTAGCTCTTTTCTGTCTTGCGGCCGGAGACGGTTTCAGAGTAGGTATATTCCGTCGAGGGCACGCGGACGACGGCGAGCGCCATCTGATGCTCCATCTCGAAGCGGAGCTCGGAGCTGTAGGAGCCGTCGGTGCCGTTGGTCACCGTGCCGAGCGACACCATCAGGTCGCTGGCGGTGTAGGCGGCGTAGGTGCTCTGGTTGCTGGCGGGCCTCCAGGTGCTGATAAGGGGGGCGAAAAACTCCCGGAGGGTCCAGGGTGTTCCGATTGGGTTTTCAAGTATCTTTCCGACGACCTTTCCGTCCATATACTCGTCCTGCTGCCAGGGATAATAGGCGTAGTAGTGCGTCCTGCTGCCGTCCGCCGGGCGTTCGGGGGTGAGCTCCGCGCCCTTAGGCAGCGTCCAGGCGGTGCCGTCGTAGGTGAGGCAGAGGTTGAGGTTTTTGTCGGTGACTCGGTAGATGGAGGTGCCATCGCCCTTCTCCCTCTCCGTCACCTCGTAGAGCCCTATCTTGTCCCCTGCGGTGAACTCGGTGGCGTAACCCCGCTCCACGGCGCGGGTGGCAGGGGCGGCGTCATCTTCATCGTTCGCCGCCGACGCCGGGGCGTATGCTCCGTCGGTCACGGTGATGGTGAGCGGCGGGGCGGACGTGACGGGCGCTTCGCCGGGCCACGGCACGAAGCCGTCATCGGCGGTGCAGGCGCCCATCAGCACCATCAGCACCACGGGCAGCAGCAGCGCGGCGGCGTGGTGGTACGGGTAATTGTTTCGTTTCTTCATCGTTCGGTGCGTTTTTAATTGGTACTGTTGATGTCCCCGCTGCCGCCGTCACCCCAATCGCTGATGGTGGCTTGCGAGATGGTCATCGTGGTGTTGTTTATCTTCACGTTGTAGGTGTAGGAGTGTCCTGCGAGGAGTTCGCGCACGTTGTTGTTCTGCGGGTTCTGGGGCAGTTGGAACGTGGCGGCGTACCTCGTGCCGCGCATGATGAGCGTGAGCGTGCGCTGCGTGTCGCCCTGCTGCGGGTAGAGGATAAGCGGCGATGACAGTTCGGCGGCGCCGTTGCCCGGGAGGGAGATCGAGGTGGTTATGCCTGCGTAGTAGATGGCTTTTGCCTCTCCGGTCAGGGTGTTGAATGTGCCATCCAATGCCATATCCCCGAGCGTGTACTCGATGTCGTCGAGCGCGGCGATGCCCTCGCCCGGTAGGAAGCGCAGCACGACACGGCTCATGCAGTGGCGAAATTGCAGCCGCACGTCGGGGCTGGCGGCGCTGCCCTTGGCGGTGGCAAAGAGGAAGTCAATCTCCGGCTGTTTTTCGGGCGTCTGATAAGTCGCGTCGGTGCGGACGTCTTGGATGATACCGCTCTCCAACTCTTCCGTCGCTGTCCAGGGATAATAGGCGGTGAAACCCACCTCGGCATTGTCGGTGAAGTAGAACACCGAGCCGTCCGCAGCCGTGAACTCGCCGTCGCCGCCAGGGGTGAGGTAGTGGGCATTGTCCAGCAGCTTCGTGCCGTCGGCGTGGGTGGCTGTGATGCCTATCGCGTCGTCCGCCGTCCATGCGGTGCCTGCGGCGCGGGTGCCGCTGCCGCCGGACGAACCGGGGCCAGAGGTCATGGCGCCTATCACGGAGTTGATACGCGCCGCCACCGGTCCGTTTTCTACTGTGTTATTGCTCTCTTTTTCGCATCCTGCCAGCAGGAGGACTGCCGCCGCCGTAGCTGCGATAACTCTGATTTCTTTGATTGATTTCATCATTTTGGTTATTTTTTGGGTTGATAAATTATTAATGATTTGTTATATGTTTCTGCGATATGTGCTTCTGATATATGTTTCTGCGATATGCTTCTGCTATATATTCGCATCTATATCTCCACCGGTTCCCGCCGTCCAGTCGGTAATCGTAGCCCCGAATCCGCTGCCCGTGGGCGTCTCCACCACCGAGCCGCCCAGCGTGAGGGGCGTGCGCTTGTCGGCATTGAATGCGGCCAGTGCCGTGGTGAGGTCGCTCGTGAGGGTGACTGCCGCGGGGCTGCCGTCGGTAAAGTAGAGTTGGGCGTTCAGCTCTTGCCGGTCACCCGCCGTGCCCAGCAAGCGCACCGTTGCCGACCATTTGCCTGCATTTTCGCCGTCGGCGATTTCCGAGAATTGCAATTCCACGTTCGAGGGTGTGCCGTGCGTGCCGTCTGCAATGTCCAGCGTTGCGGCTGCTCCCGAAAGGTAGCCTTCGATGCGTTCTATCTTATCCACCGTGCCGCCCGTAGGCTTGATGATGAGCGTGAGCTGCCGCACCTGCTGCTGCATCACGGCGGTATAGGCGTGCTCCGTGTCGGCCTCTATCGCAACCTCTATCACCGAGGCAAACAGCCAGCCCGGAGCGTTGTGGACGAATGTGCCCACACCGTCCACATTGCCCGAAGCGCCGGAGACGGTTGCCACGGAGCCGGTGACGGCGATGTGCTGCGGGGTGTTGTAGACTTGGGCACGATACATGCCGGGGGCAAAGAGATGGTCGAGCCGGTTGGAGGCACCCGATACCACTGCGCGGTAATCGCCTGCCGCAACCGTGTAGCTTGCAGGAATGTCTATCCCGGCAGTGCGGTTTGTCCAGTCTGTCGTTAGCGTAACCGTGCCGTGGTCGGGATGCGGCGTGTTGTAGATAGGGTCTTCCACATCGCACCCTGCAAGGGAGGTTGCTGCAAAAACGGACAAGATTTTAAAAAATGTATTCGTTCTCATATTTCGATGGTTTTTATTTTCTGTTATTTCCGATAGTCCACACGAGGCTGATTCCTGCCTGCGTGGGACCCCAGAATTTCTTTGTTTTGTTTGATTCCTCATATACGCGCACGCCGTCAGTGATGCTGAAACTGTCGTATTCGGAACGGGTGTAGCCCAGGCCGAGGTTGAAGTCGATGGAGAAGCAGCGCGATAGCGGAAGCTGGTAGCCCACAGTCAATCCTGCATTCCACATCGTGCCCTGATAGCCGGTATCATCTTTCAGCAGGTTGCCCAGCATATACTTATATATATTATACTCGCCATAGCTGCCCGAAACTCCTACATAGAAGCGTTTGTCGTGCAGCAGATACCAGCGCACTTCGGGGTTAAGCAGCCACATCTTCTGCACCTTGTCGTGCTCGTCGCCCCACCACGAGAGACTGCCGTCCAGTCGGATGCCGACATTCTCATTCATACGCCACTCTACACCCAATGTGGGCAGCAGGAAGGCATCATACAGCACATTCGTACGGACGGCAAACCGATAAGGCTGTTCCGTTTCCCGGATGCGTTGCTCCGATACGAGGGCAGGCTGTTGTTCCACTGTGGAGGGTTCGGATGGTTTCTCCACGGCAGTTTCCGTTTTTTGTTCTACGGCTACTTGTTTTTGTTGGGGTTCTTCCCGTTTTACTTTTTCTTGGGTGGGCATCGTCTCCGTCGTAGCCTTAGCCGAAGGGATACGAAGCGTCACTACCACCAAGTCTTTATCATTATGGTACGCACGCGAGTAATTGGCGGTGATGAAATCCGCTTCTTTCAGCCCCTTCTGCGTGATAAGTTCCGACTTTACCCGGTTGGCACGGGCGAATGCCGTGTTCAGGTTCTCTTTTGCGGTGGGCAGTGAGGCGCAGTAGCTGTCTACATAAACGGGCATTTTACCCGCCGTAATCTCTGCCCGGTGATTGTCAACCAGCATGTAGAGCCGTTCCAATTCCACCTCGTTACCTTTGAGGGAAAACATTTCCTCGCCCGGAAGAAAGCGGAAAATGACCACTTTATCCGATGTCTTTTGTTTATCCGTTGCCTCTTGAGCGTAAGCTCCTGTTCCGGACAATAAAGCCATCAGAAGCAAAGCCAGTAGTTTTTCTTGTAATTGTTTCATAAAGTTCATTTGTTATATGTATATTAAATGAAATAGGTTATCTCTATCCGCGATATTTGTCTCTTACAGTCAGTCGTACAGCCTTCATTTTTTTCCCCTGCAATGGAAGATTTAACAGCTTCCGACAGTTCTGCTTTAATCACTTTTTCCATCATTTCTTTTTCTATGCGTGTTCGTTCCAATTGTTTTGCTAAACAGTCCTGCTCACGGATGCCTTTCGCCATATAATAATTGCACTTCTCTACTATTTTCCGGCAGTGCAAAAAGACGAAAGTTACAATTGCCAATGAGCAGAAAACAAGCCCCAGTGCGATAAGGAAAATGTAATTGTCCATAGATATTATTTTTTCTTGGGGCAAAGTTTGTGAAATAGGGACTGAAAACTATTGCATTTTGTCCCAAGTTTGTGGCGTTTTGTCCTTTTCTGCTGTTTTCTCAGGCTTTCGGACATAAAAAAAGCACGGATTCACCGTGCTTTTGAGTTTTGGAATAATATTTCTTATTTTTCTTGGAGCGTTGACATTTTCCGGTATTCTGTCGGACTGATGCCATATTGCTTTCGGAACAGGCGATAAAAAGTGCTTGGTATATTAAAGCCGCAACTGAAAGCTATCGCCTCAATCGTAAGTTCGGGATGGCTGTCGAGCTTCCGGCGTGCCTCTTCCACTTTCAGCGTGCGCATATACTCCATGGGCGATTTTCCCGTGACGGCTTTGACGGCATCTGTCAATGCGTTCTTATTGGTGCCGAGTGCGGAGATAATATCATCACGGTTAATGTCAGTGTTCGACAGATTATCATCGGAGAGCAGATACTCCTGTAACCGAATAACCAGACTCTGCTGTTCGCCGGAAGGAGCAAATATATCGGTAGCTCCGGTTGTTTTGCCGGAATTCTCCCCGGAGGATTCCGATTGGCGAACATTAGCCAATCGGGACAGTTCATCCGCCAGCCGGTCTTGCTCTTTAATTCGCTCGTACAACTTACGGTTTTTGAGAGCAATCATCCGGTTGTAATAGAAAGCACCTGCCAGAAGCAAAACGAGAACCAGACAAATGGCAAGAGCAAAAAGGAAGTAATGAAAATTGCGCTCTTTCCCGGCAATGTGTTTTTCCACTTCATATTGGGTACGTAATTCGTCGAACCGGGCATTGACCTCCACGTTTTTCAACGTATCATTCGTAGCAATGATTTCATCCAGCAGACCGTCTGCCTCCCGGTAACGCCCCATCCGGGCAAGTATCTGCATCTTTATCCTCCGGATTGAATTCAGGTTAAAATCAGATTCCAACGTCCGGTTTATGGCACTGTCGATAGCGGCAAGCGCCTTGCCGTAATCCCCACGCGACCGCAATATCAGCGCCCTTGCCCGCAACAGTTCAAACCGGGATATGTCGTTATTGATGAGGGCTTCTATCTTAGCAAGATACGGTTCCGCCTTGTCGTAGTCGTGTATATCTATATAGGTATTCATCAACGCTATGTAGAGGTTGCCTCTGGCTTCGGGTTGGGTTCTGCCCGAAGCTTTCTCAAAACGGGCAATGGCCTTTTCATATTCGGGAACCAGTTGCAGCAGGTCGTCATACCGATTCTGTGCACGCAAAACCATACATAGAAATGCATAGGATTGCGTCAGGATATTATCGTAGCCCGAAACCTCCCACAACAAGTCGATGCACTCTCTGAAGCACTTTTCTTCTTCTTTCCATCTGTCTTGCGAATTGTATATGATGCCCGTGGCATACAGTGCGGTTGCCATGCCTGCCTTGTCCTTGCGCTCTTTGGCACGAGCGTACATCTTCTCCGCTTCTTCAATCGCCGGTTCGTATTCTCCCTTCAGGTTGTAGGCAGTTATGAGTTGCATATGTATCTGATAATAGAACTTCCATAGTCCGTTCTCTATGTAGAAGTCCAGATAGGCAGGTGCTTTCTCTATCACCTTGTCATGCTCGCTTCTGTTTATGTAAGCTATGATGGCATTTCCATACACCATCCCCTGTATTTCTACATTTCCTTGCTTTATGGCTTCGGCCTCAACCTGATTGAATAACATCAGCAATGTATCCATTTTTTGGTTGTCAGCAACTTCCGACATATATAAATAGCACAGTCTGTTGTATGACTTCAGTTTATCAATGCCTTCGGAGTGTTCAATCACTTGCCGCAAAGAGTCTTTTTGATGTTGCAGGTTATTTTGTGCTAAAACAGGTAAGGTGAAACATAAAAGGATTCCCCATAAAATAGCTATCAGACTGGTTTTATATTTCATATTGGTTGTGTGTTTACGCAAGTTCTTGATTTTTAATGCTTCAAAAATACAAAAAATATCATCAGGTGGAATAAATATGAAAGGATTTATAATAAATCATTCAATAGTGCCACAAGCAACCACTTTAGTGCCACTTGATGCCACTCCATTCAGATTCCATTGAATTACAGATACTTAAATCTACTTTCGTCCCGTATTACGATAGATACAAGTTATATAAAACAAATTACAATGGAAGAAAATCAGAATGAAGAAGAAGTATTGTTCGTGGCCGACAAAGACGACGACGGCAAACTCAAAGCAGTGGACAAGTCCGCTGCAAAGGAAGGGATATGGCGTTTGTTGCTGCCCTCGATGGAAAACCTCGATGACTTTCTGAAAGTGGGCAAGCAGTCCTCCATCTTAGAGGATTTTTTTCTCAATTTCAGGCATCAGTTCCAGCAGCCCACCGACTTTCCTTTCTACCGTATTCCCACCTCCCTGCTGGATACGCTGGACGTGTTCACCGACATGCTCCGGTATCCCGAAGAAAACAAGGATTTCATCGACCTGTACAAGATTAATCCGAATGATTATCCGATACTGGCGCAGGAGCAGGAATCTCCCTCCGAAACGGAGCAGCAGGCACAACCGTTGGGCTTTGAGAGCCGCGTGGATTGGGAACAGCTCGCCCGTCTGGGTATCACGCGCCGGTCGTTGGAACAGAGCGGTGACTTGTCAGCCGTTCTCTCCGGTGACAAGTCCGGTCTGGTCATCATCTCCACCGAGATAGAGGGCATCCCCATCACCACGCAGGGACGCATCCATTTTCAGGAAGGCGCGGACGGCAAACTGGATTTGAAGATTGATTGCTACCGTCGCGAACCCGCCCTCGACCTGCCGTTCCACGACGTACTGTTGGACAAGGAGACGAAGGACAATATTCTTGCCACCGGCAACGCCGGTCATCCCGTCCTTCTCCCGTTGGACGGCGACGCCCCCAAGCCCTGCCTCGTTTCACTGGACAAGCTGACCAACAACCTCGTCGCCGTTCCGGTGGACGATGTCCTTATCCCGATGGAGATCAAGGGCGTCACCCTCACCCCGGAGCAGCACCGCCAGCTCTCCGAAGGCGGCAAAGTACTGATAGAGGGCATGGACTCGCAGTGGAAAAGCAAGTTCGACGCCTACATGCAGTACAACGTAGCCAAAGAAAAGTTCGACTACAACTTCAACGGACTGGACAGGAATCGCTACAAGAAAATAGAACAGCAGCAAAAGGCATCCGCCGCACAGTCGCAAAGTAATGTACCGTCACAAGGCAACGCACCGTCTCAAGACAATGCACAGACCGCCGCCGCCAAATTCTTTGTCCCCAAAAGGCTGCTCGGCAAGGAACTCACCCCCGAACAGCAGGAGAAATTCGGCAAGATGGAGACTATCTACGTCACCGGCATGAAAGACTGCGACGGGCAACCGTTCAATGCCTATGTCCGCATGAACCTCGACCGGGGCAAGCCCGACTTCTTCCGCTACAATCCCGACAAAGCCAAAAGTCAGGCAAGGGAAATCACCCCCACAGCCGACCACAAGACACAGGTAGCAGTGAACAACGGCGCAACCGACGAAGCCACCAGGCATGTGCAACGACCACTGAAACCGGCGGCGGCACAACCGGCGCAAGTCGAAGCCGCCAAGCAGGAGGGGAAGAAAGAAGTGAAGAAAAAGAGCGGCAAAGGAAGAAAATTATAAAAACGTAAAACCTAAAAAGTAAAGTTATGAAAGTCATTATTGCAGAGAAACCGAGTGTGGCACGGGATATTGCCCTCATTGTGGGCGCTAAAGAACGCAAGGACGGATACATGGAAGGTAACGGCTACACCGTTACATGGGGATTCGGTCATCTGGTGGGATTGGCAATGCCCGAAGCCTACGGCTTTGAAGGCTTCCGCCGGGAGAATCTCCCCATCTTTCCGGAGTGTTTCCAGCTTCTCCCCCGTCAGGTGAAGGACGGCAAACAGTACAAGGACGACCCCGGAGCAGTCAAACAACTTGCCATTATCCGGTCACTGTTTGACAAGTCCGAGAGCATCATCGTAGCCACCGATGCCGGGCGCGAAGGCGAGTTGATCTTCCGCTACATCTACCATTACCTCGGTTGTACCAAGCCCTTCTCCCGTCTTTGGATCAGCAGCCTTACCGACAAGGCGATCCGTCAGGGCATGGACAACCTGAAAGACGGCAGAGAATATGACAACCTCTACCGCAGTGCCAAGGCACGCAGCGAAGCCGACTGGCTCGTCGGCATCAATGCCTCCCAAGCCCTTTGCCTCTCCGCCGGGCGTGGTGTCTTCTCCCTCGGCAGGGTGCAGACACCCACCTTGATGATGATATGCAACCGCTACATGGAGAATAAGAACTTCACCCCGCAGAAATACTGGCAGCTACGGGTACAGTCCGGTACCGGCAGCATCACCTTTTCCACCCTCTCCGCCGCTAAATATGACCGTCAGGACGAAGCCGCCGCACACTTGCAGCAAATCCAGTCCTCCGGCACCCTGCAAGTGACCGCCGCCGAGAAAAAGGAAGCGTCGCAGGAGCCGCCATTGCTCTACGACCTGACTGCCCTCCAGAAAGAAGCCAATGTCCGGCACGGCTTTTCCGCCGACAAGACCCTCTCCATAGCACAGAGTCTGTACGAAAAGAAGGTCACCTCGTACCCGCGTACCGGCAGCCGCTATATCTCCGACGATGTATTTGAGATTATCCCGGATCGCATCCGCCTCTTGACCTCATATCCTCGTTTTGCAGCCTATGCCGCCACATTGGACGGTCAGCCGCTCAACTCCCGCAGCGTCAATGCCGCCAAGGTCACCGACCACCATGCGCTGCTCGTCACCGAGAATCTCCCCGGCGACCTCTCACCGGACGAGCGCACCATCTACGAGATGATAGCCGCCCGCGTGCTCGAATCCTTCTCCGCCAAATGCCTGATGGAGCGGACAGCCGTCACCTTGCAGTCTGCCGGTGTCACCTTCTCCGTGCGTGGTAGCATCATCCGAGTCCCCGGCTGGCGTTCCGTGCTCAACCTTCCCGATGAAGACGAAGAGGACAATGCCACCCTGCCCGAACTTCACGAAGGCGACTCCTTACCTATATATAATAGCGAAGCATTAGAGAAACAGACCAAGCCCCGCCCGCTTCATACCGAAAGCACCCTGCTTGCCGCAATGAAAAGTGCAGGCAGGGAGTTGGAGAACGAAGAAGAACGTCAGGCAATGAAAGAGGCAGGCATCGGCACCCCTGCCACCCGTGCCGCCATTATCGAGACATTGTTCAGCCGCGACTACATCCGCCGTGAGAAAAGATCCCTCGCCCCGACCGAAAAAGGGTTGGCCGTCCATTCCATTGTCCGGCACAAGAAGATAGCCGACATCTCCATGACCGGCAGTTGGGAGAGTGCCCTTGCCAAAATCGAAACCGGCGGGATGGATTCCGACACCTTCCACCGGGGAATAGAAGTCTATACCGCACAGATAACCACCGAATTGCTCAACGCCACTATCTCCATAGCGTCCGCAACGGACAGTCCCGTTTGCCCCAAATGCAAGCAGGGGCATGTGCTATTCTTCAACAAGATAGCCAAATGCAGCAATGTGGACTGCACCCTGAAAGTGTTCCGCAGCATCTGTAACAAACAACTGACCGACAAACAGATCACCGAACTCGTAACCAAAGGCAAAACCGGTGTTATCAAAGGCTTGCAGGGCAAGAGCGGCAAATCATTCGATGCTGCCCTTGCCTTCGATGCACAGTTCAATGTCACCTTTTCCTTTCCCGACAAGGGGACGCTGGGTACGTCAAAGAAGAAAAAGTAACCCCATCCATATTTATTTATCATTTTCGGGCAATCCCGCCCGAGCACTAAAAATACAAATTATGAATAAGAAAAATAAGAACAGACAACAGTTCCAGCAACAAGGAAAGCAACAGCAACTGCAACCGAAACAACAAAGACCGCAGCACGAAAATCAGCAACAAGCGGTACAGCAGCAAAAACAGCAGCAGAAACAATCCGGACAGCAACCGCAGGAATTGTCCTATTACCGTTTATTATTGCTTTCTTTCCTCAAAGAATCCCATCCCGAATTAGCTAGTGACAGCGACTTTATCGCCGCCCGTGCCGACAGTGCCGCCGAAGAGTATAGCGAATCTGTCCGTTCCGGTTCTACCCACGATGCCGCCTCCGAAGCCGCCAATCAGGTCTTATTTGCCGGACTTCACTTTTCCCGATACGATGTCATCGTCACCGTCCTTTGGAACGAGTTCAGCGATGTAGTGCCGCAGGGCAATGCCAAGACCCTTGCCTTGCAGCTCCTTCCAGTTTGTGAAGAAGTCTTCTCAAAATACCCCCTTTCCGATGATTTTCAGTTCGAACCTGCTTTCGACAACCTCTATACGGAAATCACAGGTACCATCTTAATCTGGTTGGACGAGAATGGCATACAATAAGAAAGCGCACCTGAAAGACAATATCGAAGCAATCAAACTGGCATTTGCGTTGGAGCGTGAAGGGCGCACCGCCACCCCCGAAGAACAGGCAGTCTTGCGTGCCTATTCCGGTTTCGGTGGGATCAAGGCAGTGCTCAATCCCGCTTCCAGCCTTGCCGACGTTGCCCGTTGGACAAAGAGCGACCGCGAGTTGTTCCCACTTGTTTCCCAACTCCACAGCGTCATCCGCAGCCATTCAAAAGACGAAGCGGAATACAAGCGTTACTTTTCCAGTTTGAAAAACTCTGTCCTGACGGCGTTCTACACGCCGCAGGACATTGTATCGGTTCTTGCTTCCGAATTGGGCAACTACGGAATTGCCCCGTCCCGTTTCCTCGACCCGTCGAGCGGAACCGGAGTATTTGTCGATGCTTTCCAACAACAATCCGCACAACAACAGCCCGCCGAACAGCAGTCATCCGAACAGCAGCCCTCTCGCACCGGCTTATCCCCAACCGGATTACCCCGTCCCGAAGTAGTCTGCTTTGAAAAAGACCTCCTGACCGGCAAAATTCTCTCTCACCTTCATCCCGAAGCCAAAGTAGAAATTACCGGTTTCGAAGATAGCGGGCTTCGTTACCTGAACCGTTTCGACATCACCGCTTCCAACATTCCCTTTGGCGATGTGGCGGTCTTCGACCCCTCATTCACCAAAAGCAAGAGCCTTGTCCGTCAGCACGCTGCCAAGAGCCTGCACAACTATTTCTTTCTGAAGGGACTGGACAACATTCGCGAAGGCGGTATATTGGCTTTTATCACCTCGCAGGGCGTACTGGACTCCCCGGCGAATGAAAACATCCGCTACCAGCTCATGCAACATTCCCATTTGGTGTCCGCCATCCGTCTGCCCAACAACCTCTTTACAGACGGTGCAGGCACCGAAGTAGGCAGTGACCTGATTATCCTTCAGAAGAAATCCGATAAGACAGAGCCGCTTACCGATGACGAACATGCGTTCATCGCTTCCAGCCCGCGACCGGAGGGGTTCAGTACGAATGACTACATCTTTCGGAATATCCCCATCATCCATACCAAAGCCAGTGTAGATACCGACCCCTACGGGCATCCCGCAATGGTTTACATCCACGAAGGTGGTTTGCCCGGTATCACTTCCCAGCTCCGGAGCTTGCTTCGCAATGACTTCTACCATCGGTTGAACGTACCCCTCTATCAACAATTCCTCCAACATACCCAACCCATACAGTTGAATGAAGCACCGGAACTGATCAAAGAAGTGGAGCAAGCACCGGAGCAAACTAAAGCTCCCGAACCGGCAACCACTACCGTGGAAAAACCGTTGCCCGAACCGAAAGAGGAAATCGAACTTTCCCTTTTCTCTCCCCCGGTATTGAGCCTGTACGACCTCTTTGAGTTCACAGCAGAAGAGCGTACCCAGATAACCCCGAAACGTGGCAAACGCCGTTCCGCATCCTCCGCCCGAAAACAGCCCGTACAAGGCAACCTTTTCGGCGAACCCACCGTCAAGAAGCCCAAAGGAAAGTCCGTAGTGAAACCCACCGTTACCCCGGCAGCCTCCGGTGTCCCCAGCGATGATAACAAAATCCCGCTTCGGACAGAAACCAAAATCGAAGACCGGGCAGCAACAGAAGCAGCAAGAATCGCCGCCGAAGAGGAACGCAAACAGCGGATGCAGCCCCGTCCATACCCCAACGAAATCCCGTCCCATTACAAAGACGGCTCATTAGTAGTTCTGGACAAGGGCATCGGCTATATCCGCGATACCCAATTTGCCCCCATGTTCCACCCCCTCGAACTGCCCGACCGACAGTTCCGCAAACTCTCGCTCTATGTCGAAATCCGTGATACCTATCACGACCTCTACAACAGCGAAGCCACCGAACGCAAAGAAAACACCGTCCGGCGCGACCAGCTCAACACGCTGTACGATGAATTCATCCGTCAGTTTGGCAACCTGAACAACCCGAAGAACATAGACCTGATCCGTATGGACAACGACAACCGGACAATCCTCTCACTGGAACGCTACAAAGACGGTCAGGCACTCAAAGCCGACATCTTCGACCACCCCGTAGCCTTCAACAAGAACGAACTGACCCACGTCGATACCTCGGACGAAGCCCTTTCCGCCTCACTCAACAAATACGGCGAAGTCAACCTCGAATACATGGCAAGGCTCACCGACAAAACCGAAAACGCCCTGCTCGACGACCTCAAAGGACGTGTATTCTTCAATCCTCTCATCAAAGGTTACGAGATAGCTGACAAATTCATTGCCGGCAACGTCATTTCCAAAGCCGAAATGATAGAGGACTACATCGCGAACCACCCCGGCAACGACCGTGCCTCACAGTCGCTCGATGCCCTGCGTGCCGCCTTTCCCGTACCCATCCCGTTTGAAGAACTCGACTTCAATTTCGGCGAACGCTGGATACCAATGGGCATCTACGAGAAATACGCCTCCCGTCTTTTCGATACCGACGTCAGGATCACCTACGCCGCCAGCCGCGACGAGTTCAGCGTCAACGCATCCGCCCGTGGCAACGTCCGCATCCGCGAACAATATTGCGTCAAGGCCGAGAGCCGCCGTTACGACGGACTCAACCTAATGAAGCACGCCATTCAGAACACCTCGCCCGACATCACCAAAAAAGTACAGGTAGGCGACGATGTAGTCAAAGTCCGCGACACCGAAGCCATCCAGCTTGCCAACAGCAAGATAGACGAAATCCGCAACGGCTTCAGCGAATGGCTGAAAGAACAGTCCCCGGAGTTCAAACAGCGGCTCACCGACATGTACAACCGCAAGTTCAACAACTCCGTCAAGCCCAAGTACGACGGCTCCATGCAGTCCTTTCCCGACCTTGACCTCAAAGCATTGGGCATCCCCGACCTCTACGCCAGTCAGAAAGACGCCGTCTGGATGACCAAAATCAACGGCGGTGGTATCATCGACCACGAAGTCGGCGGCGGCAAAACCCTGATTATGTGTGCCGCTGCCTACGAAATGAAGCGTTTGGGATTGGCGAACAAACCGATGATTATCGGTCTGAAAGCCAATATCCACGAGATAGCCCAGACCTTCAAGACCGCCTATCCCAACGCCCGTGTCCTCTATCCCGGCAAAGAAGATTTCACCCCCGAAAACCGTGTCCGTATCATGCGTGAGATGCAGAACAACGATTGGGACGCCATCATCCTGTCTCACGAACAGTTCGGCATGATCCCCCAATCCCCGGAGATACAGAAACAAATCTTGCAGCAGGAACTGGATAGTGTGGAAGAGAACCTCGAAGTCCTCACCCAGCAGGGTGAAGACGTTTCCAATGGTATGCTCAAAGGCGTGGAAAAACGCAAGGCGAACCTCGAAGCCAAAATCAAGGCACTCACTTTCGACATCGAGAACCGCAAGGACGACGTCGTGGACTTCAAGCTCATGGGCATCGACCACCTGCTCGTGGACGAGAGCCACAAATTTAAAAATTTGATGTTCACCACCCGCCACGACCGCGTAGCCGGTCTGGGCAACAGCGAAGGCAGCCAGCGTGCCCTGAACATGCTTTTCTCCATGCGCACCATTCAGGAGCGTACCGGCAAGGATTTGGGAGCCACCTTCCTGTCCGGCACCACCATCTCCAACAGCCTGACCGAGTTATATCTGCTTTTTAAATACCTCCGTCCCAAGGAACTGGAACGTCAGGGCATCAACACCTTCGACGCATGGGCGGCGGTCTTTGCCAAAAAGTCCATCGACTACGAGTTCTCCGTCACCAACGAAATCATCCAGAAGGAGCGGTTCCGTTACTTCATCAAAGTCCCGGAACTTGCCGCCATGTACAACGAAATCACCGATTTTCGTACCGCCGAAGACATTGGCATCGACCGCCCCAGGAAGAACGAGATATTGCACAATATCCCGCCCACGCCTGACCAGCAGGACTTCATCCGGCGATTGGTAGCATTTGCCAAATCCGGCAACGCCACCGTCCTCGGACGTCCCCCGTTAAGCCGCCGGGAAGAAAAAGCCAAGATGCTCATTGCCACCAACTATGCCCGCAAGATGTCCCTCGACATGCGCCTTATCGACGAGGACAAATACGACGACCATATAGATAACAAAGCCACCCATTGTGCCGGCCTGATAAACCAATACTATCAGAAATATGACGAGCACAAAGGCACCCAGTTTGTCTTTTCGGACTTGGGCACCTACAAACCCGGTCAGTGGAACACATACAGCGAAATCAAGCGCAAATTGGTGGACGACTACGGCATCCCGGCAGACCAGGTACGCTTCATTCAGGAAGCCAAGACCGAAAAGTCCCGCAAAGCAATGATCGCAGCCATGAACGAAGGCAAAATCCGCGTCCTCTTCGGTTCCACCGAAATGCTCGGCACCGGAGTCAACGCCCAACGCAGGTGTGTCGCCATCCACCAACTCGACATTCCCTGGACACCCAAAGATTTGGAGCAGCGCAACGGCCGTGGCGTAAGAAAAGGCAACGAGATAGCCAAACTCTTTGCCGACAACAAAGTCGATATAATCAACTACGCCGTCGAGAAATCCCTCGACAGCTACAAATTCAACCTGCTTCACAACAAGCAGTTGTTCATCACCCAGCTCAAAAAAGGCACGATGGGTGCCCGTACCATCGACGAGGGCAGCATGGACGAGCAAGGCGGCATGAACTTCTCCGAGTACGTTGCCATCCTCTCCGGCAACACCGACCTGTTAGACAAAGCCAAGCTGGAGAAGCAAATAGCCTCCCTCGAAAGCGAGCGCAAATCCTTCCACCGTGGCAAATCCTCCGCCGAAGCCAAATTGGAAAACATCATGCAGACCGTCACCAAGAACGGCGACCTGATCGCCCGTATCACAATGGACTTGAACCACTTCCAGCAGCGCGTCCAGCGTGACAACCAAGGCAACCCCCTCAATCTTATCAAACTGGACGGTGTCAAAGGCAACGACCCCAAACTCATCGCCAAAAAGCTCGCCGAGATAGAGGACAAATCCCGTACCCACGGCATATCCCAGCCCATCGGCAAGCTCTACGGCTTCGACCTTTTGGTAAAGACCGAAGCCAGCATGAAAGATGGCTTCGACTTCATCGAAAACCGCTTCTTCGTCCGTGGCGAAGGCAACATCCTGTACAACTTCAACGGCGGCAGACTGGCAAAAGACCCCAACATTGCCGCTCAGATGTTCCTCCGCACCTTCGAAACCGTTCCCCCTCTTTTGGACAGATACCAAAAAGAAGTGGAGCAGATTTCCAAGGACATCCCCATCCTTCAGGAAGTAGTCAAAGAAACGTGGAAAAAGGAAGACCAGCTCAAACAGCTCAAATCCGACCTTGCCGCCCTCGACCGCAAGATCCAACTCTCCCTCAAACCCGTCAAACAGAATGAAGACAGCAACAGCAAGGACGAAAGCCAAACCGAGAACAAAGGTCACGGCATCACCCCGTCACCGGGCACACCTTCGGCATCACCAACAACGTCCCCCGCATCCGACGGCAAGCCCTACGTCCACCAGCCGCCCGACTTCCTTTCCGCCCCTCCGGAAAAGAAGCCCCCGCACCTGAACCAGCCCCCCGTCAGTTTCAGCATCAAAGATGCCATGAACTCGTTAGGCAGCAAACTCGTCATCGGTGGCATTCCCAAGCCCGGCAACAAAGACGACCCGGACACCGCCCATATCCCCAAGTCCCCAAAAGGTTTCAAAATCTAACCAACAAGTCACTACTGCTGTAATAATGCAGTGTAGTGACTTGTTTTTTAACAATAACTATCCTACAAAAATATAAAAGTTACTCCCCTGATTATTTCTTAAAAATTCAATGGTAAAAAATTATATAATCGCTATATTTGTAAGCAGTAGTAATAAAAAGGAGGACACCAATAATGTATATATCAAAAGTTTCACTAGTCAATTATCGCAATTTTGAAAATGCTTTTTTCCTTTTCAATAAAGGGATAAATACTATAATAGGAGAAAACGCATCTGGTAAAACTAATTTATTTCGAGCTATTCGTCTAATTTTAGATGACAGCTTGTTATCTTCAGCATATAAACTAAATGAAAACGATTTTAATCGCAATTTGAAAAGTTGGAAAGGAAAATGGATTATTATTAGTTTAGAGTTTAATGAAATATCTAATGATGAAGCAATCCAATCTTTATTTATTTACGGAAGTGGAGTTATAGAAGGAGACATTACAAAGAAAGCAACATATAATTTGTTTTTTAGGCCCAAACCTGAAATAAGGAAACAGCTTGCAGAATTGGAGACTGGCGATAAAGATGGTTTGAATGGCATATTAGATAAAATAACGATTGAGGATTATGAAACATTTTTCACAGGGAAAAGTACTGCTGACTTCAATGATAAAAATGTTCAGCGTGAATTAATGGGGGATTTTGATAATGTTATTTTTAAATTTGATATGGATGAATCAAAATATGGAGGTCGTATTCCACATCAATTATCTATAAGTCGAGAAGTTTCATTTACTTTTATTAAAGCATTAAGGGATGTCGTGTCAGACTTCCAAGACAATAGAAAAAATCCATTATTAACATTGCTTAAAAATAAAAGTGAAGATATAAAGGAGGAAGATTTTAAACCTATATCAATAAAAGTTGATGATTTAAATAAATCCATAGAAGAATTGGATGATATACAGATGATTACAAATAATATATCTGAAACTATAAAGGAGGCTGTAGGTACTACATATTCTCCATCTTCACTATCTATTAAATCTAACTTACCTAGTGAAGCTGAAAAATTACTTCAGTCATTAAAATTATTTATAGGAGAACCAGAAGAAGACTATGAAGGTGGTATTCATGAATTGAGTTTAGGGGGAGCAAATCTTATATTTCTAACTTTAAAACTACTTGAATATAAGTATAGAAAAGAAAAAGATAAAATTGCAAATTTTCTTTTAATAGAAGAACCAGAAGCTCATATTCATACACATATACAGAAAGCATTATTTGATAAGCTAAATTATACTGATACACAAATTATTTATTCGACACATTCTACCCATATTTCTGAAGTATCAAATATTTCCAGCATGAATATATTAGGAAAATATCGTAATTATTCAGAAGTATATCAGCCATTTATAGGACTAGGCGAAGAAGAAATAATGAAAGTGCAAAGGTTCCTAGATGCTATAAGAAGTAATTTATTATTTGCAAAAAGCGTTATATTAGTGGAAGGAGATGCTGAAGAAATACTCATACCTATTATGGTGAAGCAAACCTTAGGCGTTAGCTTAGACGAATTGGGAATAAGTCTGATAAATGTACGAAGTACTGGATTTGAAAATTTAGCACAGCTCTTTCATAATCATAGAATAAAGAAAAGATGCGCAATTATTACAGACTTAGATGTCTCGATTACAGGAGAAAAGACGGAAGCTTCGAAAAGAGGAAAGACTCGAAAAGAAAACTTGGATGCTTTAAAAAAGAAAAATAAGTGGATAGGAGCATTTTATGCACCTCATACATTTGAAATAGATTTTTTGGAAGCTGGTAATAAAAAAGCTGTTTTGTCAACAATAAAAAAGGTGTATATTGATGAACAAGCTATTCAAAAATCTAAAGAAGAGATAGAATCAGAAGACATAAAAAAATACGGAAAAAGAATTTTAACAATGGCTAATAAAATGGGAAAAGGATGGTATGCTATACTTTTGGGTAAGTATATAACATCATCCACCCATATTCCTAATTATATATTGGATGCCATTATCTTTGCTAAACCTGAATTTTCCAAGGAGCTATTATTACAGATTTTTACATATGTATTAAGCACATACAAACAAAGTGAAAAAATTGACAAACTGAAAAACGATCTGCTTACATATAAAAAAGATGAAATAACCTTAGATGAATTAAAAGAGTGTTTAGGAAAAGGGATACAAAAGACAGAACCTATTTTATATATATTAAATCGACTTTAAATATGTTTGTGTGGAAAAATGGAGATCTGAATCCAGAGCAAGAGAATGCTATATTTTATGAAGATAGTGTTTTATTAGTAGCATGTCCAGGTAGTGGTAAAACAAGAACTCTAACCTATAAAATTGCTTATGAATTATCTAAATTGAATTCAAATAAACAATATATAATAGCCATTACATATACAAATCGTGCAGCAGATGAAATAAAAGAACGAATCGAATTGTTAGGAATAGATACTAAACAATTATGGATTGGTACTATTCATTCATTTTGTGTTGAATGGATACTCAAACCTTATCATATGTATATTGAAGAACTTAAATATGGATATACTATTATTAACGCACACGATACGGAATCCTATTTAACTTCTTTATGTGTTCCATATACATCTACAAAGCCTAAAATCACATATTGGGATTGTCAGTGTTTTTATTTTACATCACGTGGATTGGTTGTAAAATGTACAAATTCTCAGAAAAAAGAATCAGTAGTGTCTATAATTAAAAGCTATTTTCAAAATCTAAAAGAAAATAAAGAAATTGATTTTGAACTGATCCTATATTACTCATATCTCCTTTTAAGAGATAATAAAGGCATTTGTAAAACATTGTCACATATTTTCCCTTTTGTATTAGTTGATGAATATCAGGATACAAAAGAATTACAATATATGATTCTAGGTGCCATTTTAAAGATTGGAAAGAATAATAAGGCTTTCATTGTAGGAGATCCCAATCAATCTATATTTAGTAATTTAGGTGGATTTCCTATGACTAAAGTTGATTTAGAGAAAACGACTGGATTACATTTTAATGAATTATCACTAACTAAGAATTATAGGTCATCATCTCTTCTTGTATCGTACTTTGATTATTTCAAGACCTATGATAACACGATAGAAGCGGTTGGAAAATATAAAGATTATCAAAGCATTATTCGTTATAACAAAATAGTTTCAATTAATGATTTAGAGGATGAAATAATTCGCATAATTCAATTCAATATTGATGAATGTGGTATTTCTCCAAATGAAATATGCGTTCTTGCACCATGGTGGATTCACTTATCTGGGTTGACAAGAAATTTAATGGCTCGTTTACCTCAATACAGTTTTGATGGTCCTGGTATGGCGCCTTTTGCACGAGATATAGATAACTTTTGGTATAAATTATCGCGTATTATATTAACAGATTCAACACCATCTTTATATATAAGAAGGCTTCGTTGGGCTAATGAAATAAAAACAGATCTAATATCAATAGGAATTGATAGAAATCTATCTGCTAAAAAGATATTATATATTTGCAACAGTATATCTGTAAATGAACAAGAAGGCTTAGAGTTTTTAAGGAAGTTTTTCTTTCAGTTTCTCCGTGAATTAGATATCGATTTACATCAATATAACTATTTAGAATTGCATTATAATGCTTTTTTTGATAGCTCTGCTAAAAGAATAGAAAAGTTAAGAAAAGATGGTTCGGAATTTATTTCGCACATTGATACTTTTAGAAAGGTTTTTCGTCAAAAAGAAGGAATTACTATTTCAACTAATCATGGAGTAAAAGGAGCTGAATTTGACACAGTGATAGCTTTCGGACTTTTAGAAGATTACGTCCCACATTTTAGTGATCCTAACAAAGAAGAAAATGCAAAACGAATTTTATATGTTATAGCTTCGAGGGCTAGAAAAAATTTATATTTAATATCTGAACAAGATAGAGGGAAAATTCCAACAATAATATTAAATAATTACAAATACAAATATTAGCAATATATGGGAATCAGTATCCTTCCTGACTCCCATTATATTAGAACATTGAGCTAATTATTTTTGTAATGCAGGAATCAATTTGTCATGAATGAAATGATTAGGTTTCCATCCTTTTAATAATTTATCACCAAAAAAAGTATCACCAGCAGAAATACCAGCACTTAGTACTGTCCCAATGCCAGGAATAAAACCAGTAACTAATGCAGTAAGCCAACGAACTCCTTTTATCAATGGATTATCAGCTTTTGTTTTTTGTGTAAGTTCTTCTACATATTCATGAATTAGGGTTGAATTTACAGGTCTTTCTTTTAGCCAAGATCTAAATTTGTCACCTTCTTCCAATAAATAAAGTAATTCTTTAGCACTAATTACTTTACTTAAATATGCTTCTCCTAAACTTGGACAATTAAAAGTTATTTGATCCTGAAAGAGTTTAATTTCTTCTTGACTTTTCAAAGCTCTACTAACACAATCACTTAATTGTAACGAAATGATTCCAGAGTAACTTTTGTCTGTAACTAATTCACTTTCAAACAATCCCGCCGTATAATTATCACTTCTTGCTTCACCTAAAGCTAAAAGTAGTCCAGAATAATCAAAGGGATTTTTATATCCTTTTTTATAAAGTATATCTGTCAACAATTTCGTGTCTAAATTAGAATGAACACAGTATGTATCAAAAGGAGTATGACTACTAATACTTTTCTCTATTTCAAATTCTAAGTCCATATTTTGTTGGTATTCAGGGTAGTATATTTGCAAATAGGAGGAAATAGCCGATTTTAAGTATTGGGTATTATTCAAATCTTCATTAATAATTTTATCTTCTATTGATTCATGTTCAAATGGTGAAACTATATAATAAAAACGATCTGCAAATTTATTATTCTGAATGCTATTATTTATAATTTTTCTATGTGCTCTATACAAAACACTTTTAACATCTTCATTTTGAGATCTATAAAAACCAATCCCATATTGGTAGTTATCGGCATTGCCAACTTTCGATACTCCTAAAATATTCTGTCTAACATGTAATTTCATTCGCTTCAATCTTATTAATTCAGCCAATATGTCTATATCAAAAAACTTTAGTAAGGTTACAAGCTCATTTTCATAAACGAGAACATTTACTTCACCGTAGAAAAGCATAGTATCAATCAAAAAAGCTATATCTATTTTTTGCTCATTACCATTGTTTGACTTTATACAAATTTTATCGAACATAATATTTTAGATTATTATAAATGAAACTTAACAACAATTTAATCATACAAATTTATTCAATTCTTCCACAAGCCTATAAACAGTAGTGGAAGACTCTTGTTGTGCCGGGTTATTCCCATCGAATTGTTTCATGATAGTTTTAGCATGATTAATAGCTTGTTCTTGTTTAGGGAATAAAGCATTAAACATTTTAGAGCTTACACCCGATTTCTTTGTATAAACAAATCCGAGCAAAGTACTCAATATTTTTTCATATCTGGAACGATGCAAAGCCCCTTGATATAGATTAAAATGAAGTAAGAACCAAAATTCAAAAGCCTGATTACTATAAGCCACTTCAAAACCATTTTGACGTGCTAATAGGATAGCAGAGTTAAAGTCATTTTCTGGGAAATCATCTTTGTCAAAGACCACCCAATTCTGATTATATGTCCTTCCTTTTTGCCTTTCCTGCTCTTTTATATTGATAGCTTTCTGTACTAATGCTAATGTTCCCATGCCTTGACCGATAGCTTTCACATTGGCAGAAGTCAAGCGGAAAGCATTAAAATAGTCCGGCTCAGTATTAACCCCTTCACAAATAATCAGAAATGTTTGTTTCACTTCACGCACACCACTAATACGGGTTATTTTTCTTTCGATACGCGGATTTATATTTTTCCTTTTTGTAGCCGCCATAGTTTATTTTTCTTGCGTATTAAACAAACGGGTTAAATCTCCGACAATTGGAATAGCTCCGTACTTTCCAGATAAGTAATCTTTTTCAAACGAAGCATCATTACGAACTTTATACTCTGCTAATGAATAAAGTTCGGTTGCCCCATAACGGTCTTTTTGTGTGAACCAAATCTGATCCCGTCGGAATATATTAGCACTCAACAAATTAGTATCGTGAGTAGTGAAAATCAATTGAGCATTTTTCGGATTTGTTTCTTTTGAATTAAACAAGGCAATAATTCTACACGTAAGAAGTGGATGCATCTTAGAATCAAATTCATCTATAATCAGACGCTTTCCATTATCCAAAGCATCAATAATAGGATATGCTAAAGAAAAATACTTTATTGTACCTTCCGATTCATTTTTCCTGAATGGGAAAGTAACAGCTTTGACTTCATTACCTTCATCATCGTACTGCGTATGCGTACTGACAATAGTATTATCAATTTTTTCAATATTCTCAATACCTAAATCAGCATAGCGGGAAAACTCTACAATTCTCTGCTTCATTCTGATGTCATCCAGTTGGATAGTGGCGGTATTCCATATCTTCTCATCATTAGAACCAGAAATAATAGTGGTATCGTTCAACCATTTCATAATCTCCACTGCTGTCGGATCATTAAATTGTGCCGCAACAGAAAGTAATAATGCATTTGCTCTCACCATTCGTTTACCTGCAAGCTCTTTACCAACGATAAACTTGGTATGAATATCGAAGCTATCTTTTTCCCGGTAGAATAGTTCCACCTCCTTAGCTCTCTTTTTATTAGCTTTTTGATAGAGCCATTCCGAATGTACCAAAGAATTATCAGCTTCAAATCCATAACGATATTGATTATCTTCATCACAGAATATGGCTTCAAAATAACTTGGTTCACCCGCAGTAAGCGAATTTAACCGAAAACTTTCTATATTGACACGTTCTCCTGCTTGAATATCCTTTGATGAATTTATCACATACCATTTAAAGAACTCAAAAGCCTTAATGAAATTGGATTTACCGGATGCATTGGCACCGTAAACAACTGCACTCTTCATTAACGATAATCCGGCAGTCCCTACACTAAAAATTATATCTTCAGCCGGAACCTGTACTTCTTTCAAAGCCGACGCCGCTAATGACAATGTAGATTGTTCTTTGAAAGATAGAAAATTTCCTATTGTAAATTGAATAACCATATTTTAATTGCTTTATTCGAGAATTTATCACAAATATAGCTTTTATTTTTTCAAAAAGGACACCTGTCAGATGAATTATATTATTTTATGCCTAATAACATGTATTCCTACTTTCATTTTCAAATTTTCGGCAGTATTTACCTGTTACTGCCAAAACTTTGAAAAAATATCCCGTCCTATCATTACGACAGTACGGGATACACACACAACGTCAGGTTATCGGCTAAATCTGCTTAAATGGAAATCATAACAACCTAAATATCTTCTGTTACTTCGTTCTCATCATCGGACAACATACCATCCTCTGTACGTTCATCTTCCTTACATTCCTTCGTTTTGCCTTTCCCTACATTCTCCCCGTCGAAATACCTCCGTATAAACTCGTGCAAGTCCTTCTCCCTATAATACGTCTTATGCAGGATCGTGTGATATTTCAGTCCGTTATCCCTATACCGTTGCAACGTCCGTTTACTGATGTTCAGCAGCAGGCAAACGTCCTGGTTATCGTACAGCCGTTCCCCGTTCAGGTAATTTTGCGGCTTCTTGTCCTTCTTGTCCAGTGCGCCTACAACTCTTTCCACTTGTTCGAGCAACCGTTCCATATACGCCTCGAATGTTTCTTTATCCAATGGTATCATAGGGCCGCCTGTTTTAAATTTCCGATGATATAATAACTCTGATTTGACGGGTCTTTCCGTATGATTTCCTTTTCCCGCATGAACTTGATATAACTTTTCGCCGTGCGTTCCTTCACGTCCAGTATCGCTTGAATCTGTTCTGCCAAATCCACATAAGTGATAAAGTCCTGCCGTCCGAAAATATCCCGTGCCACTGCCACAAGTTCATCCTCTTTTCGCTTCTCCTTTTCCTCTTTCGGCTTTTCTCCCAGATACACGTGCATCCCGGCATCCTTATCCCATGCAAACTGCATGATAGGCACATCCAACGGACTGCCGTCGCGCACCTTCAGCGCCTTCACCACCGACACCGACGGATCAGTATCTTTCTCGATAGAAAGAATTGCCGCCGCCTTTCGTTGCAACTCACTGCCCAGATGCCCACGCAACTTCAACCCCGAAGGAATAAAATGCAGGATAGTAACGATACAAGTATTGTAAATCCCCGCCAGCCGATACAGTTCCTCCACCACGGCAATACTTTCCGTTTCATCATTCGCACCCTTTATCAAGTCCGCAATCCCGTCGATCACCACCATGTGAATCCCCCGGAAGTGGTAATGAAACTTATCCATGCTTTGGATAATCGCCTGCAAGCGTTCTTTCCGGCTCATTCCCGTCAGGCAATACGCTTTCAGGTATTCCGGCATCGTTTCCCGTCCGCAACGCCTTAAAAGGTTTGTAATATTCTTGTACGTTTGCACCTCTGACTGTTCCGTATCATAAAACAGAATCGCCTTCCGCTTGCTGTTTTCACAGACCGACACCCCCAACGTATCCATCACCTTATCCTTGTTCTTTTCGGATTGTCCGATGGCACCGGCTATTAACGCCGTCACATAATTACTTTTTCCGGTTCCCTCACCACCGGTAATACAGAGGATATTCCCTTGCGTGCCTAACGGCACATCATTCACCGACACAACCATTTGTGCCACAGGTGGCGGATTATTAAAATCCACCTCACAAGATTTCAGAGCAGACATAGTTTCGCTGTATATTGTATCCAGATAATCCAGAAATAGTTTAATCAAATCCTCCCGGCTATTTCCCAAACGGAAAAAGTCCGAAATATCCTTTTCCACCTTTGTTCCTGCCAGTGGCAGCAACAATCGTTTCACCCCGTAATTCTTCAACGCCAGTTCTTGTTTTGCCGAACTGTCCAACCCCGCTTTATCCACATCATAGAGCAGGACAATATGTTTGAACCGGAAAGAGAGCCTATGAATAATTCCCACGGGAATAGTCACCGTTTCCGAATTGAAGCAGATAGCATGGAACCCGTGAGCCGTCAGGCTCATCACATCCTTCTCACCACCCGTAATAAAGAGCAAATCCCCCTTAGCAGACAACTGTTCCAGCCCGAAGCAGTAATTCTCCCCAAAATCCCCCGCATATAAAAAGCGCATCTCCGAGTGCGGGCGGTACACCTTCACATATTGCTTTGCAGTATATCCGAATACCGGTTCTTTATCCGTCGCCACAATGCTGAACGGTTTCCCTTCGTTATTCTCGCTGCTGAACTTCTTCAACGAAACCACCCGGAACAATTTCAGCACCTCTTGCGTGATACCACTTTCTCCCCAAAAGGCAAGTTCCGCAGCCGTAAAGCTCTTTTGCGCCAACGTATAAGGTCTTGCTTTCTTCCTTTTCGGTACATGTGTAACTTCCGCAATCACCGGAACAGATGTAGTAGAAGAAATTCTCATTTCGGACTTGTCAGATAAGCCCAAGTGCATATCCCGATCAATGATAGCCAGTATTTGCACAAAGTCTTTAGGTTCTTTACAATTCAGTCCGTTTAGCTTGCCGACCAACGCAAAACAGTCCCCCGAATAATCATCATTCCCAAAATCCTTCATTTTATACATTCCGTTTCTCCGGTCAAAATACACATTACACGAAGCCTTGCTATCTTTGTACAACGGATTTAAGAAATTACGTCCGAGTTTAAAAGCGAAAGGGATATAATACTTAAAAACCGCCAATCCCTTATCCGTTAGCAGAAAAATATCCTCTTTATTCATTCTCGTTATCATTCAAGAAATAATTCCTCCGAAAATTCTCTCTATCCTGTGGTTTGCATTTGATAATGCGTTCATTCAGTCCCCGTTCTATTTCCGAAAGTTTATAAAGGCACCGTCCTCTTAGCATAGAGTAACTTATCAGGTTTTCGTTTCTCAATCGTTGTAATGTGCGTGTACTTATATTCAGAGCATCCGCCACTTGATTACTATCCAGCCACACCTCATTTTCCTCTTTGGGCATAACTTGTGCCTTTGACACAAAGTCGGCAATTCGTTGAATTTTCCCGACAAGGTCTTTATACACCTTGCTATCCATTGTTATTACTTCCATATTACAGTTATCGTTTTAATTTGCTGCAAAGTTCATCCAATAATGCCGGAGCATTTGCCAACTTGTTACCAACTTGGCATAACTTTTTTTTCAATATCTGAATATGTAGCATAGCGGGAGGGAGGTACAGTGCAGTCAGAATCTGGTGCAAGGTGCAAGCCTATACTTATATATATAGGCTCGCACCTTGCACCGAAAAATATTTTTATCTATTTAATACTCAAATAGTTTGGTAGATTAAAAGGAAAGTTGTAGTTTTGAACCCGGAAAGTTAAGCAGACACAACGGTGTCATAAGCAGACAAATCAACATTTTGGAAATCGTTACTAAATCGTTACGGTACGATTTTAGTAGTTTAGAAAGCATTTGTGTTTCAAACACATACAGCCATAAAGTGAAAATCCCAGGCGGATCACCAAGAAAAAAAGAGAGTTACATCAAAATAACTCTCTTTTTTTATATCAGAATTAAACTGGTTAAACCAAGAATGGATTTTCCGGGTCAGTTTCCCAAAATATTCTTGACGCACCAGTCTTTCTCACTAGAAAGTTTGAAACATTTATGCCCTCATGCCCTCACAACAAACATAACAAGCTAATTATAAACCACTTATACATCAATGTAAAAATACTTACTCTCATTCATGCTCTCATGCCCTCACTACATTTTCAAGATAATTTTCTCATAGCATATTGGTTATCAGTTATATATTCTCTTTTTTATAAACTATTCCAGCTTGATACAAAGCAGAGCATTCCAAAACTTTTTCCTCGTAAAAAGCACCATAAAGGATTTGTACCTCCACGGAATGACGGCTTACGATGCGTCGGCAAAGATAAAAAACACCCCCGTTTCTGATGTGGAATTTCATTCTGGACGTATGGAAGTTCATATACATACACATAAGAATGAACATAATGTATGTATGGCCTGCACATACATCAGATTCGCCACTAAAAGATTTTATATGTATCCTCAGACCTTTCCTACCTTATGATTAAGGGTTTTCTTCCCGTGTGTTTTATCTCCGCAAGCCTTTGGAGTAAACTCCATAGCCTTGGGAGATAACTCCAAAGCTTATGGAGATAATTCCAAAGGCTATGGAGATAGAATACATCCGTATAAAAAGGTTTAATCAGAAGACAGAAAAGGCTTATGCAACAGGGCTGGAGATGCGATATGCATTCTTTTAATCCCGCTGACAGGTTATTATTTTTTTCAGTATCTCCTCCTCTTGAATGTCATAACAGCAGAAAGGCCGGACTGACAAACTTCTTTCACACACACTACAGATGTTTATACCGAACCTGAAGAAAGATATGAATAGAATAATAAAAAGCAGTCTTCATTAAATTTCTACCGCCCAATTTATCAACTGTTTAAACAGAATGACCACACTGTTCTATTTCTCCCTTTTAAACATAAATAATACCGATGGCTTGTTCATTCCTAGAATAATAAATACCTTTGCAGCTTTAATAAAAAAAACAATGAAGTTTGATATAAAAAAACATATTTATTTAATACTTTTATTCATCTTACCCTTCACTGTAAAAACAGCGCAGTCACAAGAAGTGACCAACATCCATATAGCGGTAACAGATACTGTACCAGCCTATACAAGCGACTCTGCCGTTATCAACTTCTTAAAGGACGCCGGCATTCCTATCACCCAAAACAGCAAACTGAAATTATTAAAAAGCGGTCGGGCCAAATTCATCGATCTCTTTGAAGAAATACGGCATGCCAAACATCATATCCACTTAGAATACTTCAATTTTCGTAACGATTCCATAGCGAACGCACTATTTGATTTATTGGGGGAGAAAGTAAAAGAAGGGGTGGAAGTTAGAGCTTTATTTGATGCCTTCGGCAACTTGTCAAACAACAAGCCATTAAAAAAGAAACACATAAAAGCAATCCGTGACAAAGGTATAGAAATTGTCAAATTCGACCCTTTCAAATTTCCCTATATCAATCATGCCCTGCACAGAGACCATCGCAAGATTGTAGTCATAGACGGAAAAATAGGATATACTGGTGGAATGAACATAGCCAATTACTACATAAAGGGTCTGCCGGAAATAGGCGACTGGCGTGACATGCATATCCGTATAGAGGGAAATGCCGTAAACGAATTGCAGAACATCTTCCTGACTATGTGGAACAAAAGCACTAAACAACACATAAGCGGAAGCCAATACTATCCCCTACGAAACGATTCTACTTTCAAGGGAAATAAGAATGTAGCTATTGTAGACCGTATTCCGAAAAAAGAGCCCAAACTGATGAGGCAGACTTATATCAAGTCCATTGATGCCGCACAGGATAAAATACAAATAGTGAACCCTTATTTCACTCCCATTCCAAGCATTAAAAAAGCCATAAAACGGGCTCTGAAGCGAGGTGTTGAAGTAGAAATCATGATACCGGGCAAATCGGATATTCCTTTTACCCCCGACGCCGCATTCTATACAGCAAACAAGCTGCGTAAGAAAGGGGCAAAGATTTATGTGTATAATGGCGGGTTCCATCACTCTAAGATCATGATGGTGGACAGCCTGTTCTGCACTGTGGGAAGTACGAATCTGAACAGCCGGAGCCTACGCTATGACTATGAAGTCAACGCTTTTATTTTTGACAAAGAAACCACACATGAACTGAGTACCATGTTTGACCATGACAAGCTGGACAGCACTCTGCTCACTAAGGAAGAATATAAAAAACGCTCCGGATGGAAACGCTTCGTCGGTTGGTTCGCCAATCTGTTCAGTCCGTTCCTATAAACCTCTGCCACTTCCCCAAACAAAGGTTTACAAATTGTTTCATCTCCTGCAAGGACGGGACTTATCCCATCTGCAACTTATTCTCCATGCAGTAAAGTTTGACAGGTCATCCTCTAAGAGAACAATGCCTGTAATCATGAGAAATGTTACTCCACCATCACGGACGGTATCCCTGACAAGTATGGAAAACCACGGCTTAACTGCAGGGAAATGCTTTTCTCTCCGTATGTTTCACTTTATTATAGAACAAAGATAAAATAAATCGCTTTTTCATCCCCATAAACTACGATATTTTTCTTATTTTTGCCCAAATATGTAATTCCGCCCGAGAAGGCATAAGAGAACGAGACAGAACGATGAGAGTAGTTGATTTAATAAAAAGCACGGACAATACGGCTTTTTCTTTTGAAATTCTCCCTCCGCTGAAAGGAACGGGTATTGAAAAACTATATAAAACGGTTGATACGCTACGCGAATTCGACCCTAAATATATTAATATTACAACCCACCGCAGCGAATATGTGTACAAAGAGCTGGGAAACGGGCTGTACCAACGTACACGCCAGCGCCGCCGTCCCGGAACAGTTGCTGTTGCCGCCGCTTTGCAGAACAAATACAATATAACGACAGTGCCACATATCCTGTGCAGCGGTTTTTCCCGCGAAGATACAGAATATGTATTGTTAGATCTACAATTCCTGGGCATCACCGACTTGTTGGTACTGCGTGGTGACAAGGCAAAACACGAATCAGCTTTCGTACCCGAAAACAACGGTTACAACCACGCCATAGAACTGGAAGCGCAGATCAATGATTTCAATAAAGGCGTATTTGTAGACGGTTCCCCTATCAAGATAACAGGAACTCCATTCAGTTATGGAGTAGCTTGCTATCCTGAAAAACATGAGGAATCACCCAATATGGAACAAGATATTTATTGGCTGAAGAAAAAAATTGAAGCAGGAGCTGAATATGCCGTGACACAGATGTTCTATGATAACCGCAAATATTTCGAATTTGTAGAAAAAGTAAGAAAAGAAGGAATCAACGTGCCTATTATTCCGGGTATCAAGCCTTTCCGCAAATTATCTCAGCTGAACATGATACCTAAGACGTTCAAGATAGACTTGCCGCAGGAACTGGCAAGCGAAGCGATGAAATGTCAAACAGATGAAGAAGCGGAAAGTCTTGGCATAGAATGGTGCATACACCAGTGCCGTGAATTAATAGCCTGTGGTGTTCCCAGCATTCATTTCTATACCGTAAGTGCCGTGAACAGTGTAAAGGAAGTTGCAAAAGCAATTTATTAAACAGTAAATAAATGACTATAAAAAGCAATGTTATTTAAAGATGTAATAGGACAAGAGGAAGCAAAACAGCGGCTCATAGCCGAGGTAAAAGAAGGAAGAATCCCTCATGCACAACTGATTTGCGGTCCCGAAGGTACAGGAAAGTTACCTTTGGCAATAGCTTATGCCCGTTACATCTGCTGTGAAAACCGTGGTGAACAAGATGCCTGCGGAATTTGCCCCACTTGTGTGAAATTCAATAAGCTGATACATCCCGACCTGCATTTCGTTTTTCCTGTTATCAAGAAAAAAGCCGGAAAGGATACTGTATGCGATGATTTCATAGCAGACTGGCGCAACTTTGTCCTGCAGAACCCATATTTTAATCTGAACCATTGGCTGAAAGAGATGGGAGCAGAAAACCAGCAGGCGCAAATCTTTGTAAAAGAAAGCGATGAGATTGTACGAAAGCTCAGTTTGAAATCCAGTCAAGGCGGTTACAAAATCATGATTATATGGCTTCCCGAAAAGATGAATGTGGAATGCAGCAACAAACTGCTGAAGTTACTGGAAGAGCCTCCTGCCATGACCGTCTTTTTATTAGTATCCGAAGAGCCTGATGCCATTTTGCAAACGATCCAAAGCCGTACCCAACGATTTAACATTCATGGGATCAAAGAACCTGAGATTTCAAAAGTATTGCAAACCAAATATGGATTACAACCGGAAGATGCTGACGATATAGCACATCGCTCAGAAGGCAATTTTCTGAAAGCACTGGAAACCATACACCTGAGTGAGGAGAACAAACTGTTCTTTGAACTCTTTATAAATTTGATGCGTCTCTCCTATCAACGGAAGATACGCGAAATGAAACAATGGAGCGATGCGGTAGCCTCCATGGGGCGTGAACGTCAGAAGAATTTTCTGGCTTACTGCCAACGTATGATACGAGAAAACTTCATATACAACTTTCATCAACGTGATTTAGTGTATATGAATCCCGAAGAACAAAATTTTTCCACCCGTTTTGCACCGTTTGTCAACGAGCGGAATGTGATGGGCATAATGGACGAACTTAGTGAAGCACAATTACATATAGGACAGAATGTGAATCCCAAAATGGTGTTCTTTGATTTCTCTTTAAAAATGATTGTGCTATTGAAAAATTAAAAATTGAGAATTGAGTATTAAAAAATAACAGAATTGCATGGCATTTATTTCTTAGTTCTCAATTTTCAATTCTCAATTAAAACAGAATTATGGACAATGAATTCAAATTAAAGAACGGAAGCGGCTGTTTGTGTTGCAAAGGCTGCGGACGACAGGATAAGCAGCTGAACACCTACGACTGGCTGGCTGATATTCCCGGCAACACCGAGGAACAGGAAATGGTTGAAGTTCAATTCAAGAATACCCGCAAAGGGTATTATAAGAACAGCAACAAACTGAAGCTGGGAAAAGGAGATATAGTAGCTGTAGAAGCAAGTCCCGGGCACGATATCGGTACAGTAACCCTGACGGGAAGATTGGTACCTTTGCAAATGCGTAAGGCAAACATCAAACCCGATGCCGAAATCAAGCGTATCTACCGCAAGGCAAAACCTGTAGATATGGAAAAATACGAGGAGGCAAAAGCCAAAGAACATGACACAATGATCCGATCCCGTCAGATAGCCAAAAATCTGAACCTGGACATGAAGATCGGTGATGTGGAATATCAAGGCGATGGTAACAAAGCTATCTTTTATTACATCGCGGACGAACGCGTAGACTTCCGCCAACTGATCAAAGTACTGGCCGAAGCTTTCCGTGTACGTATAGAAATGAAACAAATTGGCGCCCGTCAAGAAGCCGGACGCATTGGCGGTATCGGACCTTGCGGACGTGAATTGTGCTGCGCTACCTGGATGACAAATTTTGTATCTGTATCTACCAGTGCGGCACGTTATCAAGATATTTCTCTGAATCCTCAAAAGTTAGCCGGACAATGTGCCAAACTGAAATGTTGCCTAAACTATGAGGTAGACGCTTATGTAGAATCCCAAAAACGCCTTCCAAGCAAAGAAATGACTTTAGAAACGACAGATGGTACATTCTATTTTTTCAAAGCGGATATTTTGAAGGGAACTATCATGTACTCTACTGACAAAAATTTCATAGCTAATGCTGTAACCATCACCGCACGCCGTGCTTTTGAAATTATTAATATGAACCGACGTGGTGAGAAACCGGAAAGCTTAACCGAATCAGTAAAAAAGAACGAACCTCAAAAACCTGTCGATTTAGTAGAACAAGAAAGCTTAACCCGATTCGATAAACGAAAAGGCAACAACAGCAACCGAAAGAAAAAACGTAAGCCGGAAAATAACGGTAATAACGGAGAAAGTATTCCCAATGAAAACAGACGTCCGCAACAACCTAAAGAGAACCGGTCACAACAACCCAAGGAAAACCGGCCACCTAGAGAAGGACGTCCCAAACAACCTAGAGAGCCTAAAGAAAACAAAGCTCAGCAGCCACGCGAAGAGAACGGAAACCGCCCTAAAGAAGAAAATCGCAACAGGGAAAGTCGCGGTCGGGAAGAACGCAGTCGTGAAAATCGGGAAGACGGAAACCGGAACCGCAATAAACGCCGCCCCAATAATGATAATAATGAAGGAGGCAGTGAAAACCGGAATAACGGAGGAGGGAAGGAAAATGACAACAAGAACAACGGAAACAATAGCCAAATTCCGAATGAAAAGCCACAAACTCCTGTATCAATTAAAGAATAAACTGACATGGCTGCCAATAATCATATTGGCAGCCTGTCAAAACAATATAATCTATCACTCTTATACCCCCGTCCCCCTTGACGGATGGAATAAAAGTGATACTCTTGTTTATACCCTGCCCAATTCTATCCCTGCCGGAAATTACGAAGCAGAAATCGGCATCCGTTATCAAGAATCTTATCCTTACAGAGATATTTGGTTAGGAGTCAGCCATAACACAGAGGATACTTTGACTTACGTCACAGACACTTTACAACTTTTTCTAGTTGACGAAGCTGGAAATAAAACAGGAAATGGTCTTTGTGGATTATATCAATGTAATCTGCCTTATAAAGCATTTATTCCTATCCGTACAGAAGGAAGCACACGTACTTTCCGCATCGTCCATATCATGAGGGATAACCCGTTGACGGGAATCAGTGATATAGGTATCCAGTTGCGCAAACTGGAAAACCAATAAACTCTAACGTTTTCCCCGCCCTGCATCAATACGCAAGAATACAAAAAGCAAGATCGTAAATCCCCACAAAGAAGACCCCCCATAACTGAAAAAAGGCAATGGTATGCCTATAACGGGGGTCAGTCCTAAAACCATACCTATATTAATAAACAGATGGAATAAGAAAATGCTTAATACCGAATATCCATAAACACGGGCAAAACGAGTATGCTGACGCTCTGCCACCACAATAAGACGCAAAATAAGTCCGGTAAAAAGAAACAATACAGCTGCCGAACCTATAAAGCCTTCTTCTTCCCCTACCGTACAAAAGATAAAGTCTGTATCCTGTTCAGGCACATACTTCAGTTTAGTCTGTGTACCATTCAAAAAGCCTTTCCCCCATAAGCCTCCCGAACCAATAGCAATCTTACTTTGGTTCACATTGTATCCTGCCCCAGCCAAGTCTTCCTCCATACCAAGTACCACTTTAATACGTATTTGCTGATGTGGCTCCAGCACATTATTGAAAACATAATCAGCAGAAAAAAGGAATCCCACTGAACCTACCGCAAATAGAGCAATATAAAAATAATTACGCATACGTTCATGCATAGAAAGGAAGATCAAATAGAACAATAAAACTACGCACAATCCATATTGAAACCAAGTAATATCAAAAGGGATAACATAAAACGAAAATAATAAAGCCAGCAAGGTACCACCAACACCAACCCCTCCAATATACCACACTACCGATGCTTTTTTACAATAACTATTAACTAATAAAGCAGAAAGAATGACTATCAACAGCAACACAGAAAATTCACCGATGGAAGTACAGTCATCCGCCATCAATTCATTGCCAAAACGGATCCCAACTACAAAATAAACCACAGCGCAAATCCCAGCAAACAAAATAGAACCTGGCATCCCCTCCCGGTACAGCATAAAAAAGAAAGCCAGATAAACCAAAGCCGACCCCGTTTCCCGTTGCAAAATAATGAGCAGCATAGGCAGCAACACCATCCCTACTACAGGCAATGAATACTTTAACTTACTCATTGTAAACCCATAGACATTCATAAATTTAGCCAAAGCCAAAGCCGTAGCAAATTTAGCAAATTCCGCCGGTTGCAAACTTACAGGTCCGAATTTTATCCATGAATAAGATCCCTTGGTATCCTCTGCCAGAAAAGGTGTTATCAACAACAACAGCATCATGCCTCCATATAAAATGTAAGCAAACATATCATATAACTTATCCTCTAACATCATCAGGATAAATCCGAGCCCCAAAGAGCAACAGATCCATACAAATTGTTTTCCTGCACGAGTGTCGAAACTAAAAAAATCAATTTCACCATAATCATAGCTGGCTCCACATACACTGAACCATCCAAAGATAACCAGCATCAGATAAATGCAGATAGTCATCCAGTCCACTGATTTCCATATACTATCGTTCGTGTATGCCATAATCTATTCGTCTGTTTTGTATTTCCGCCGCTTTCGCCTCACTTTCCGGTGAAAGTTCTCCTTTCAAATATTTCTCCATAATCAATGCACCGATAGGTACACCATAAGTTGCTCCCCAACCTCCATTCTCTACATAGACTACCACGGCAATCTTAGGATCATTCATTGGTGCAAACCCCATAAAAGCAGAATGGTCCTTTCCACGGTTTTGCGCCGTACCTGTCTTGCCACACACCTCAATCCCCGGAATATTCGCACTACGGCAGGTTCCTCCCAATACTGCCGAACGCATACCTTCGACTACTGTCTGATAATGTTCACGGCTTACTTTAGTATAATGTTTGGTCGTATACAGGGTATCCAACGGCTCGTCTTCTACTTCTTTCACTACATGCGGAGTTATATAGTAGCCCCGGTTAGCAATAGTAGCCCCAAGGTTAGCAATCTGCAACGGAGTAGCCGTCACTTCCCCCTGACCGATGGAGATAGAAATAATCGTCAGTCCGTTCCATGATCCCCGATAGTTCTTATCATAATAAGCAGCATTCGGGATCATCCCACGCTTCTCACCCGGAAGGTCTACTCCCAAAGGATAACCAAATCCCATAGAAACCATATAATCACGCCATGTATTCATGGCAGCCTGTACAGAACCATACTTCTTCTTTGCCCCTATCATGTGAAACAACCCCCAACAAAAATAACCGTTACAGGAAGTTGCAATGGCAGGCACCAAAGGCAGGGGCGACCCATGGGAGTGGCAACCCACCCTAAGACCGGCATACACAAAACCATGATAGCAAGAATAGGCTGTCTGAGGAGTAATAATCCCCTCTTGCAGAAAAGTCAACGCCTGAGTAGTCTTAAAAGTAGATCCCGGTGGAAATTGCCCCATAATAGAACGGTTCAGCAATGGTTTCCAACTGTCACGCGCCAGTTCCAGATGATTTTTACCCCGTTGGCGCCCCACCATCAATCTTGGGTCAAAAGTGGGAGCAGATACCATACAAAGTATTTCTCCTGTGGATGGCTCGATAGCCACTATACTGCCTATCTTCCCTTCCAACAAACGCTCTCCTAACATCTGAAGCTCTATGTCTATACCTAGTTTCAGATTCTTCCCCGGAACGGGAGTCTTGTCATATTTCCCGTCCATATACCGTCCCTGAATACGTCCACGGGCATCGCGCAGTAATATCTCCACTCCTTTCTCCCCCCTCAACTGTTTTTCGTATGAGCGTTCCACCCCCTGTTTCCCTATAAAGTCACCGCGTACATAGTAATCATCCGCTTCAATATCCCCCTTGGACACTTCTGCAATATCTCCCAGAACATGAGCAGCCGAATTGTAATTATACTGACGGATAGTACGCCGCTGAATATAGAAACCGGGAAACTTGAACAGCTTTTCTTGGAAGACTCCACACTCTTCTGCCGAAAGCTGGGTCATAAATACTTGATGAGTATATGGAGAGTAACCCGGATTGGAACGTCTGTCCTTTATCTCACGAATACGCTTCTTGAAATACCCGGGAGTAATATTCAATGTTTTACATAAATCAAGCGTATCAAGATTATGCACCTCTTTCATCACCATCGTTACATCATAGGCAGGTTGGTTGTATACCAGCAGGTTACCGTTCCGATCATACATTACCCCACGGCTAGGGTATTGTGTCTTGTTCAGAAAAGCGTTGCTATCTGCATTCTTTTTATAATCCTCACTCATAATCTGCAAGGTAAAAAGACGTATCAAGTAAATCAGCACAATAACGATTACCGATGCACCGATTACATATTTCCGCTTCTCCAGATTATAATCTCTTTCCACTATTTTTTCCTCCTGATTGCCTCAGCACACAATATACAAATGACGGTTATTGAGGCATCTGTCAATATTTTCAACAATAAGACAGGCAGATTGAAGAATGAAAAAGTATCTATGACAAGTAAAATGGTACAAAATAAGAAAGTACATAATAAGATATACCGGAAGAAAGGCGAGAATCCCATACTTTTGATACCTGGTTCAAAATCCTCGACGCTATCGCGGAGTGTGACTAATCTTAAAATAGGTTCACGCATAAAAGCCAGTACAGTGGCCGCAGCCGCATTCATCCCCGGAGTGTTGCCAAATATATCGACTGCCAATCCCAACAGGAATGCCCATATCATAAGGACATTACGGCTAACTCCCGAATTGTACTTCAAAATAAAATAGATAAAAAAGAAAGGAGTGGCATACCCGTTGATATGCATATGATTCAGCACCAACACCTGCAACAGTACCAGTCCGATAAACCACTCTATTCTTTGTAGATAAGTCAACATCAACCTTCTTACTTAATCGTTTTTACCTGCTTTTCCAACTCCAATTGTTCCTCCTGCCCTTTTTGAGCAATTACGCGCACATCATTCAAACGGGCGAAGTCCGTAAATAGTTTCACCCGCAGCAAATAAGACAAGCCATCGTGACTATCGGCAATATCATCTACCGTACCCACCGGAATGCCGGAAGGGAAAACAGCACTGTGTCCACTGGTTACAATAGTGTCACCTAAAGAAAATAATGAATGACGGGGCATATCCTTTATAAAAGCAAATTCGGATGAACCGCCATCCCATTTCAAGAAGCCGAAATAATCACTCCGTTTTATTTTACAGCTAATACTGCTTTTGGAATTCAATACCGGAATGACAATGGAGTAATGTGGAGAGGTGAGATAAACAATACCAACCACACCGCTTCCATTTACCACTCCCATCTCACTACGAATGCCATCTACTTCTCCTTTATCAAGTGTAATATAATTATCAGCATGGGTCACACTGTTATTTATCACGCTAGCCTTAAAGATATCATATCCTGCCAGTGCTTCCTGCTTAAGCTGTTCCACACCACTGCTGTCTTCCGTTGCTTCAATCAAAGCTTTACGAATACTCTCCAACTGCAATTCCAGTTCCACATTTTTCTGTACCAACTCATCGTTAATCGTTTTCAAATGAAAATATCCGGTAACATTATTGGCTGCATCATACATAGCTCCCGACACAAAATTAGCAGATGTAAAGAACGCACTTCCCTGATAACTGTTGAAGCGGAATAATAAAGCAAAACTGATTATCTCCAAAAGAACAAAGAGAAACCAGTAATTATACTTTAAAAAGAAATTCAGCAGATTTTTCATTAATACTAATTGTTCAATGTGCTAATTTGCCAATGTGCCAATGTACTGCGCTATCCATACCGCATGGCATTAGCAAATTAGCAAACTGCCTCATTAGCAAATTATTTACCGCATCAAAAAAGAGAAACGATCTACATTCTTCAGTGCAATACCGGTACCTTTCGCCACACTCAGCAAAGGATCTTCGGCTATATGGAACGGAATATTGATTTTGTCTGTCAGACGCTTGTCCAAACCACGCAGCAAAGCACCACCACCAGCCAAATAAATACCGTTCAAAACAATATCAGCATAAAGTTCAGGCGGAGTCTGTTCCAATGCACTAAGGATAGCTGTTTCAATTTTTGCAATACTCTTTTCCAAACAATGCGCCACCTCCTGATAACACACTGGAACTTCCATGGGAAGAGCAGTGATACGATTAGGCCCGCGTACAATGTAATCTTCAGGAGCATCATCTCCCAAATCAGTCAAGGCAGCACCTACATGTATCTTGATACGTTCAGCCATACGTTCACTAACCTTCACATTATGCTGACGGCTCATATATTCCTGAATATCGGCTGTAAGATCGTCACCGGCAATACGTATCGAATTGTTGGAAACAATACCACCCAATGAAATCACGGCAATTTCTGTAGAACCACCACCTATATCAACAATCATATTACCTTCAGGAGCCTCTACATCAATACCGATACCAATAGCCGCGGCCATAGGTTCAAAAATCAAATAAACGTCTCGTCCTCCCGCATGCTCAGCACTGTCACGTACCGCACGAAGCTCTACTTCAGTGCTACCCGAGGGGACTCCGATCACCATACGCAAAGAAGGAGAAAAGAAACGATTACCCATGTTCACTTTCTTTATTAAACCGCGCATCATCTGTTCACAGGCATTAAAATCGGCAATAACCCCGTCGCGTAGCGGACGTACAGTACGAATATTCGGATTTTCCTTCTCGTACATCATTTTAGCCCGTTCGCCTACGGCAATCATCTTGTCGGTACGGCGATCAAGCGCAACGACCGAAGGTTCGTCCACTACAATCTTCCCGTTATTTAAAATGATGGTATTGGCAGTGCCAAGGTCCATCGCAATCTCTTGTGTAAAGGAGAATAATCCCATAAATTCATTTACAATTTAGCAATTTACAATTGACATTTGCAATTGACCATTTACTGAACAATGCTGTATAAACAGTCCGATTGTAGCCGCAAATGGTAAATTGCAATGATCTTAGTGTTTAAAGTGACGAATCCCTGTAACGACCATAGCTACGCCATGTTCATTGCAGTATTGGAAAGTCAACTCGTCTTTTACAGAGCCTCCCGGCTGGATAACAGCTTTCACACCCTCCTTATCCGCTATCTCTACACAATCGGGGAAAGGAAAGAAAGCATCACTGGCCATCACTGCGCCATTCAAATCAAACTCAAATGACTTCGCTTTTTCAATGGCTTGTTTCAATGCATCCACACGTGAAGTCTGACCGACACCGCTAGCCAGCAGTTGTTTGTTCTTGGCCAGTACAATAGCATTACTTTTACTATTCTTCACAATCTTATTTGCAAATAACATATCCTCTACTTCAGTCGCCGTAGGAGCTTTTTCAGTAACCTGCTTCAAGTCGGCAGGAGTTTCCACATCCAGGTCTCTTTCCTGAACCAAAACCCCATTCAATAAAGAACGGAATTGTTTCTTCGGCAATTTAGCTTCCTTACGAACCAAAATAATACGGTTCTTCTTCTGTCCCAAAATCTCTAATGCATCTACATCATAATCCGGAGCAATAATTACCTCAAAGAACAGTTTATTGATTTCTTCTGCTGTTTCTTTATCAATCACGGCATTAGTAACCAACACACCGCCGAAAGCCGACACCGGATCGCCTGCCAACGCATCTTTCCATGCTTCCAGCACAGTAGGGCGCGAAGCTAATCCACAGGCATTATTATGCTTCAGAATGGCAAATGTCACCTCATCAAATTCATCAATCAAATCAACAGCTGCATTGATATCCAACAAATTGTTATAGGAAATTTCTTTTCCATGAATCTGGTCGAACATCGCATCCAGATTTCCATAGAAATAACCTTTCTGATGAGGATTTTCACCATAACGAAGTTGTTTTTGTTCTTCCACCGCGCAACGGAAAGCCGAACCTTCACCACCATCAAAATAGTTAAAGATAGCAGAATCATAATGAGAAGAAACAGCAAACGCTTCTTTTGCGAACCAACGGCGTTCCTCGCGTGAAGTAGTAGCGCCATGTTCCAGCAACATATCACGGAACGGCTTATATTGTGCCTGACTAGCGATAATCACTACATCATTAAAGTTCTTAGCAGCAGCACGAATCAAAGAAATACCACCTATATCAATTTTTTCGATGATAGCTTGTTCTTCGGCACCCGAAGCCACAGTTGCCTCAAACGGATACAGGTCAACGATGACCAAATCTATTTCGGGTATCTCATATTTTTCTATCTGTTGCATATCTTGTTCCAAACCACGACGGCATAAAATACCTCCAAAGACTTTAGGATGCAGTGTCTTCACACGTCCGCCCAAAATAGAGGGATAAGTAGTAAGATCCTCCACCGCTTTGCAAGGGAAACCTAAAGATTCGATAAACTGTCTTGTACCTCCTGTTGACAGGAACTCTACTCCTTCTTCGTGTAGTTTGGTTATAATCTCGTCCAAACCTTCTTTGTGATAAACCGACACCAATGCGGTTTTAATTCTCTTAGCCTCTGACATTTTTTATAGATTAAGTATTTGGGCTACAAAGGTATAAATTTTCACTCTATAAATTCCACACATAAACGTGAAATATTATTTATCCACTCATATTTGTCTCAAAAAAGAAGAGATTCGCCACTAAATATGGATAATAATAAATTAAAAATCAAGTTGTGTGAATCCGTGCAATCTATGGTGAACAAAAAACACCTGTAACACAAATGTAACATATATGACATTTTATCATAATATACCTCCCGTACCTTTGCGCCCAATAAAATAGAGAGACAAAATTATATGGAAACTATGTTTTTGGGAATCGTTGTATTCCTTTTTCTGCTAGCCATATTCGATTTGGTAGTAGGCGTCAGCAATGACGCAGTGAACTTTATGAATTCCGCCATTGGTGCTAAAGCCGCGTCATTCAAGACCATCATCGCCATTGCCGCTTTCGGTATCTTCATCGGCGCCACACTGAGCAACGGTATGATGGAAATCGCACGACACGGTATTTTCAGACCTGAACAATTTTATTTTCAGGAGTTAATGTGTATCTTTCTAGCAGTTATGGTAACAGACGTAGTCCTATTGGATATTTTCAATTCCTTAGGAATGCCTACCTCCACTACCGTATCCATGGTATTCGAACTATTGGGAGGAACTTTCGTTCTAGCTCTTATCAAAATAGCAGAAGACAAAACCGGAATGCTAGGATTTGCTGATCTGCTGAATACGGAAAAGGCATTATCCGTCATTTTAGGTATCTTCCTCTCAGTAGCAGTAGCCTTCTTCTTCGGCACATTAGTACAATATCTCTCCCGTCTCCTCTTCACATTTAATTATACAAAGAAACTGAAATACACTATCGGACTGTTCGGCGGTATCGCTGTTACGGCCATTATCTACTTCATGTTGATAAAAGGCCTGAAAGATTCCGCCTTCATGACTGCCGAAAACAAACATTGGATTCAGGAAAACACCTTGATGTTAGTAAGTTGCAGTTTTGTGTTCTTCACCATTCTGATGCAAATACTGCATTGGTGCAAGATAAATGTATTCAAGGTGGTGGTAATGTTAGGTACTTTTGCCTTAGCTATGGCTTTTGCAGGCAATGACTTAGTAAACTTCATTGGTGTGCCTTTGGCAGGCTTCTCAGCTTATACAGACTTCATGGCTAATGGAAACGGTGAACCAATGGGATACTTGATGAATTCACTGAATGGTCCGGCTAAAACCCCATTCCTTTTTTTATTTTTAGCAGGCGTCATCATGGTATATGCGCTGATTACTTCAAAAAAAGCGCAAAATGTAGTGAAGACTTCGGTAGATCTCTCGCGTCAGGATGAAGGTGACGAAATGTTTGGTTCTTCCGCTGTAGCACGCAGTATTGTCCGTTCTACCATGAGCGCTTCAGAAAATATAGCCAAAATATTGCCCGACAATCTGAAACGATGGGCCGACAGCCGTTTTAACAAAGATGTGATGATTATGGAGAATGGGGCAGCATTTGATTTGATACGCGCTTCTGTCAATTTGGTACTGGCCGGTCTGCTCATAGCTTTGGGAACCTCTTTGAAACTCCCTCTTTCTACCACTTACGTAACTTTCATGGTAGCTATGGGTAGTTCATTAGCCGACCGTGCCTGGAGCCGTGACAGTGCCGTATATCGTATCACCGGTGTGCTTTCTGTTATCGGTGGATGGTTCATTACTGCCGGAGCTGCTTTCACTATCTGTTTTGTGGTTACGCTCATCATGTATTATGGAGGCACATTCGCCATGTTGGCTCTTATTGCACTTGCCATCTTCCTATTGGTACGCAGCAACATACACTACAGCAAGAAACAGAAGGATAAAGGCAAAGACGACATATTCTCCCGCCTCATTGCCAGTAAAGACAAAGAAGAGCGTTGGACATTACTTCGCCAGCATGTAAATAACACATTGGTAGCCGAAATGGCATTCACCAATGAAACCTACCGGCAGATAACCGACGGTTTCATCAACGAAAATCTGAAAGCTCTGCGCAAGGCCGTGAGCAATACTGACAACCAGAAAGAAATGTTAAAAAAGATACGCCGTAAAGAAATACTGGGCCTACGTCGCATAGACAACTTCACTGCTATTGAGAAAAATACTTGGTTCCATTTAGGAAGCAACAGTTGTGAACAAATGCTTTACTGTCTGAAACGTATCTGCGAGCCTTGTAAAGAACATGTGGACAATAAGTTCACCCCATTATCGGAACGTGCCACTAACGAGTTCATCCCTATCCGCGATGAGATGACGGCATTAATGGCCAAAGCTACTGAAGTACTTGCTAACAAGGCCTACGACCAGACTGATGCTTTGCTACGTGAAGGCGCCCTTCTGAAAGGCAAGATCTCCACCTTGCGCAAAGAACAGATGGACCGCATACAAGAACGGGATGTCAATGTAAAAGCTTCTATGGTGTACCTCAATGTATTGCAGGAATCACAAGAATTGGTTTCCTACTGGCGTCATCTGTTACGCGCTGACCGTATGTTCCAGACTGATTTAAAAAAATAAAAAGATTTATATTCCTATTATATGTTTTTTAAGATAACTTCTTTCCTCCAATTGAAGGAAAGAAGTTATCTTTGTTTCATATATAGACATTATTCAAACAAACCTATGGAAAACCTCAAAAAAATTATCAAACAGTTCCCCAAAGTGGGTGAAGTGAAAGAAATCAAAGCTTTGACATCCGGCCTCATCAATCAGACTTATCTGGTAAAATCGGTATCTCCTGAAGAGCCTGACTATGTATTGCAACGAATCAACCATTTAATATTTACCAATATTGAAATGCTGCAACACAATATAGAAGTAGTAACCAGACACATCCGCCAAAAGCTGGAAGCCAGACACGAAGAGGACATTGAACGTAAGGTACTCCATTTTCTACCTTCCACCAATGGCAAAACCTATTTCTATGATGGAGAAGGTTATTGGCGAATTTCAATATTTATTCCACGTTCACAAACATTGGAAACAGTTACACCGGAATCCTCCTATCTGGCAGGACTGAAGTTTGGTGAATTCCAAGCCATGCTGGCTGATGTACCCGAACAACTCGGAGAAATCATCCCCGATTTCCACAATATGGAATTCCGCTTAAAACAATTACGTGAAGCCGTATCTGCCAACATGTCTGGCCGTTTGGCAGAAGTACAGGACATAGTGGACGCAATAGAAAAAGATGCTGATACGATGTGCAGCGCTGAACGTTTTTACCGTGAAGGCAAATTGCCCAAACGCATCTGCCACTGTGACACAAAAGTCAGCAACATGTTATTTGATGAAAACGGAAAAGTGTTGTGCGTCATTGACCTGGACACAGTAATGCCCAGTTTCATTTTCTCCGATTTCGGTGATTTCCTCCGTTCGGCAGCCAATACCGGCAAGGAGGATGAGGCTGATTTAAATAAGGTGAAGTTCAACATGGAAATCTTCAAAGCATTTACCAAAGGTTATATTGAGTCGGCCCGAGCTTTCCTGACCCCTCTTGAAATAGAAATGCTACCATACGCTGCAACTCTGTTCCCTTATATGCAAGCTGTACGCTTTTTAGCAGATTATATAAACGGAGACACGTATTATCAAACCCGGTATAAAGACCATAATCTGGTACGTACCAAAGCGCAGTATAAACTGTATCTGGAAGCAAAATCCGCGACACCGGACATGAAGGCTTATATCAACAGTCTGCTATAAAAACAAGGAGCACAAAGGTATCTTAATGACACGAACCCTCTGTGCTCCTTTCATATTCGTCCGGCAATTATCCTAAATCTACCGTTTCGGTATATCCACCGATTTTTCACTTCTCCCTTTCAGATGTTCGGAGAAGTAGTCTACCAGTTTCCAATAGAAATATTCATTCATATCGCCGAATCCATGACGCTGTTGAGGAAGAATCAGCATATCAAAACGTTTCCCGGCACGAATCAATGCATCAACTACCCGTAAGGTATTGCCTGGATGTACATTATTATCAATATCACCATGAATCAGCAACAAATTTCCTTTCAATTGCTTCGCTATTTCAGGATTAGTAGCAATCTTATAAACGAAAGTTGTATCCCCTTTCTCACTCACTACTTCTTTTACGCCGTGATGCGTTTCACTCCACCAACGGTTATAGATATTATTATCATGATTTCCGGCACAAGAAACAGCCACTTTGAAGAAATCCGGGTATTGGCACATAGCCGCCGTACTCATAAATCCACCTCCCGAATGTCCATGAATACCAACCTTATCTATATCTATAAAATGATGACGCTGCGCCAATTGCTCGATAGCATATTTATGATCGGCCAGCGGATAATCACGCATATTTCCATATCCATAATTATGATACCATTTAGAGCGGCTAGGGTGCCCGCCACGTTGTCCTACAGAAATAACAATAAATCCGGCCTGTGCCAAACGGTCGGTACGGGGACTCATACGGGTAAACGGATAATAAACACCTTCCACCTGTGGCCCAGGATAAACATAATCCACAATAGGATAAACCTTAGTTGAGTCAAAATTAAAAGGTTTATACATCACACCATACAAATCTGTCACACCATCAGCCGCCTTTACTTTAAATATTTCCGGAAATTTATAACCGGCAGCAAAAAGCTGTGAAAAATCACTCTCCTGAATATCCATTACTTTATTGCCATTAGTATCCAGCAGGATGGCGCAAGGCACTGTATTTACACGCGAATAATTATCCACCACAAAACGAGCATCATCATCCACTTCCACACGATGGAAATAATCCCCTTTAGTCAGTAGTTTCAAACCGCTGCCATCCAAATTCACACGATACAAATGTTCATAATAAGGATGTTCTTTAGCATTCATTCCATTAGCAGTAAAATAAATCACACGCGCCTTATCATCTACTTTCAAGATTTCCTCCACGTGCCAGGGACCTTTTGTGATACGATTTTTCAAATTACCCTGATCATCATATAAATAAAGGTGTGCCCAACCATCACGCTCACTCCATTGAATAATTTCTTTTCCACCATTCAAGACTCTTAAAGGACGAGTTTCCTGATAGGTATTCATCCGTTCTTTTATAACAGGTACAACGGAATCCTGTCCTATCGTATAGGAACAAACATCAATCCGATGTAAATCACGGCTGCTGCGAGTCAGAAAAAAACGGTTGTTATCACCCTGCCAAACGACAGCCTGATCTTCCATATCACGCTGTTTTTGCATCATTGGTTTGTATTCCAGGCCAATGCTTTGATCTTTATAAGCTGCTACTTTAATTTCCTTACGTTTATTATCAACCAAGTCAAACAAGTACAGATGTTCTATGGGAGCTTCCTTTTCTCCCGGCATCTGGTATTTATAAGTTTCCAATGTGGGACGCGGATGGGCCATCGAATTTATTACCCATAATTCTTTCACAGCGCGATCGTCAGAAACTGTCATAGCAAAATAACGTGAATCCGGAGACCACACTCCACCTACACGACGACGCTTGCCATTACATAAAGTATCTGTATTAAGCATACTATAGGGAATACCATAGCCAAAATCCTTCATGCCATCTGTAGTAAGCTGGATTTCCACGATCGTACTATCCTTTTCATTTTTTTTCGCTTTTTCATAATCTTCACGACTCATGCGATACAAATTCAAATCCTTGGCATAAATCACCGTTTTACCATCAGGAGAAACTGATCCCCAATAGATTTTCTTCAGGTCGTCTTCTTTATCTTTCAAATGAGTCAATTTACGAGTAGGATAGTCATAAGAAAAATAAAAGATTTCCTTCTCATTCTTTTTGTCTTTCTTATCCTTACCTTCTGTCTTTGGTGTCGCATCTTTTGTTGATTTTACTTCAAAAGTAAAGGTACGCCCATCTTCTTTCGCTTTCAGATTTATAATTGGCAAATGGCGTGCCTCAAAGGGATCTTTTACAATTTCAGTAAGCTGAGAAGCTAATTCATCCCTATCAAACAAAAGCTTCTTTGTCCGGGCAACCGGATCAACCACATACCAAAAGGTTCCTTCACTTGTTTTGTACTCGAACCAGAAATTATTACCTTTCTGGAACCAATGCGGATCCACCACAGTAGAAAACAACATGGTGTTCAATTTTTCTTGTGTGTACTTCTCTGCCTGCAGGTATTCTGGCAAGCGTTCCTGTGCCTTTGCAACAGAGACAGTCGTACACAGACCGCCCATTAAAAGGGTAATGAATAGCATTTTCCTCATAGATTGAACTTTTATCGTGTTTATGAAAAAACAAACATACACAAAATTCTTCATTTAACAATCTTAAACAAGAAATTTTGTGTATGTTTGTTTCATTTATCCTTTTTCTTATCAAAAAGTATACCCTGAAATAAAGCTAACCATATGATTCCGTATCCTTAAATCATTCTGTTCCTTATTATATTTTCCCCAAGCCAAATCATACCCGATAGTAAATGAAATCCGTTTAACAGCAATCCCGACAGAAGCCGTTCCTCCCCAATCCAAACGAGGGGACGCCTCAAAACCAAATTCCTCATTTACTGCTTTTCCTTTAAATGTGCCAAACCGGTAATAATCATTCCGATATTCATACTGTCCAACACCTGTTTCTTCATCTATATTATATTTTGAGGAAGAAACATAAGCATGAGTGCGTCCACCAATTCCTACAGCTACATAAGGCCCTACTGCTAATTTAAGACGCACATCATCACAAAGTTTAAAACCCCAATGAGCCATAACAGGCAATTGCAAATAATAACGCGTGGACTCAACATCCGTTTTTTCATAATCCATGCTAAATCCTCCCCCTGTTGATATGTTTCCCCAACTCATAGGATGATACCCACCTTTCTGCATTAAGATATAAACTCCGGACTTCAAGCCAAAAGAAGGCTTTTTTCCCACCCCTTCCTTTAACTGATACAATACACCGGCACCAGCTTTAAAACCTAATGTAACTGATGTCCCTTCATTTTCCTTATTCACTACCAAGCCGGCTTCCGGCGTAACACTCCAACGAGACTGAGCACTCAACATCAGACTCGCCAAAACACCTACCATAAATAAAATTACTTTTTTCATCTTTTTCCTCTTTTTAGTTCATTATCTATGTAAAAGACTAAAAATTCAGAAAAACCCCCATTACATATTCGAAAAAATAATAAAATAACATGAGCAACTCACTCACATAACAAAAGAAATACCCGACACTTAAACATACCCTTTAAGAAATCATTAAAAAATAAACGCTGCAAGAACTAACAAATAGCAGCAAAAGTTATCGCTTATTTTTTGCATTCTCTTTATATTCAGTAGGTGTCATACCAAAACGTTGTTTAAAACATTTGCTGAAATAACGAGGATCATTAATACCTACCATATAAGCAATCTGCGTCATATTATAATCACCACTTTCTATCAATTGCGCGGCACGTTTCACACGCATCTCTTTAATAAACTCAATGGGGGCAAGTCCTGTCAGGGTTTTCAGTTTCTTGAAAAAGACAGAACGACTCACCGCAAGTTCTTGTACCAAATCATCCACTATCAAATCGCCATTATCCATATTCTTCTCCATTAATTCCGTCAGTTTTTCCATAAATTTACGGTCATGCGAAGACATCTCAGGCTGTGTTTGCTGTTCTTCCTCCGGAACAGGCTGAATATTCATCAGATTCGCACAATACAACTGTTGTAACTTGACACGTTGTGTCAAAATATTCTCCACCCTAGCCTTCAGGTAAGTGGCACTAAACGGCTTCGTTATATAATCCTCAACTCCCAGCTCCATACCCTCCAACTTACTGTCCATATCCGTTTTAGCCGTCAGTAAAACCACTGGAATATGACTGGTCGCCATATTAGCACGCAAATCTTCTGTCATAGTAATACCATCCTTTTCCGGCATCATGATGTCACTAATAATAATATCCGGAACAAACTTCAAAGCTTTATCCAAACCATCAGCCCCATTAACAGCCTCTATGACGTTGAAATTTGAGATAAAGATACTACGCAAAAAGAAACGAAGTTCCAAATTATCTTCAACCAGCAACATCGTTTTACTTTCATTCCTTTTCTCTTCATGTCCCTGAACTGGTTCTTCCACCTCTTCCGGCCTCATTTCGACAGAATCAGAGAGAATGAACTCCACATTCTCCGTATAGTGCTCTTTACCTTTCAAAAACTCAACCGTGAAACAGCTGCCCTCCCCCTCTTTACTATCCACACGGATAGTCGCTTTGTGCAGTTCCACCAATTCCTTAACCAAAGAAAGACCGATGCCTGAACTTTGCTGATTAAACAAATTCTTGTCCAGCAGATTTTCAAAACGGACAAAAAGAGAAGCTTTCTTGCTTTCAGAAATTCCTATACCTTGATCCTGTACACCAATCGCCACATTATGCTCATTTTCATGAATGAAAAGCGTAATCATCTTACCCTGTGGAGTATACTTAAAAGCATTGGAAAGCAGATTAAAGACAATCTTTTCCAGCTTATCCGCATCTACCCACAGTTTCAAGGAAGGCATTTCACTTTCGAATACAAAATCAATATGATGCTCTTCGGCCAACGATTCAAAATTATCCATGATATGGCGTACAAAAGGAACAATATCGATCTGTTCTATACGCAACTTCATTTTATTTTTCTGTATTTTGCGGAAATCAAGAATTTGGTTCACCAAGCGAAGCATACGGTCGGTATTACGTTCTACTACATGCAATTGCTCACGTACATCATCTGGCAAAGTCTTGTTTTTCAAAACATATTCTACAGGACCTGCAATCAACGTTAGCGGAGTGCGAAGTTCGTGAGAAATATTTGTAAAAAAACGAAGTTTTATATCAGAAACCTGCTGTTCCACAGACACTTCATGTTTCAGACGATAAATAGTAAACAATATATATACTCCTGAAAACAGAATCAACAGAAAAGCAAGAATATAAATTGCCATAGCCCAAGCTGTTTCCCAAAACGAAGGCTGAATGGTGATTCTCAAACTGCGCTCGTTCTCTACCCAAACACCATCACTATTGGTCGATTTAACCTGAAAAACATAATCTCCTTTCGGAAGATTAGTATATGTAGCGGTACGCTGTCTGTCTACATAATTCCATTCTTTATCAAATCCGCGTAAACGATAAGCATAACGGATATTTTCAGGATAAATCATATCCAATGCAGCAAACGATAAGGTTACAATATTCTCCTTATGTGAAAGTACCAGATGTTCTGTATTATTGAGTGATTGCCGCAACAAACTTCCTGATACCCCTGGAACTACCTCTTGATTGGATATCTTCAAAGTACCTAAAATAATGGATGGTACATAATTACTCTTCTTAATATGCTCTGGTTCAAAATAAAGCACGCCACGACTGGTACCAAACAAAATGGTGCTGGAACTAAGATTCAACGACGTTCCCTCCTCAAAACGTATCTTACCACCAAAATCCCTTTCATTATAATTCTCAAAACGTTGTTCGGACGGAATAAATTTACTCAATCCGTTTTCCGTACTTATCCACAAGCTTCCTGTGTCATCCTCTTCTACAGACAACAGGATATCTGAAGGCAGACCATTCTTCACTGTATAGGATTTAAATACAGCTCCCCCTTCTCCGTTCATGGAAACAAGTTGGTTAAGGCCACCACCAAATGTAGCTAAATAAACTTCTCCTTGAGAAGTGGTTACAACCCGATATACGTTATTGTTGCTCAGACAATTCATATCATCGGGGATACGTGCATAAAGATGGAACACAATCGACTCCGGATCCTTAAAATCCTCTTTAAAACTAAGTGCGCCATCACTGCTCCCCACCCATATATTCCCCTTCTTATCAGAAGTGATATGGCGTACACGATAACAACGGTCATACGGAAAACCTTTCAGGTTATTTCTAGAACTAATAAACACATATTTCCCTTCAGGAGTTTTCTGAATATAATTCAACCCTCCACCAAAAGTTGCCACCCAAATACGTCCATGCTTGTCTTCATGTAACCAGTAAACACTATTATGACTCAGGCTATAAATATCATCTTCATCATATTTGAATCGAGTAAACTTAAAATGTGCCCCCTCCTTTTCTGCCAGAATAATACCATCCCCTTTAGTAGCAATCCAAATGTTTCCGCGAGAATCTTGCATGATATGATAAGGAACTCCACTTAACGGCCTACCAGATTTAGCTATAATCCCCTCTTCAGTCAGAATACCCTGAAAATCTAAATCAGAAGAATAAATTTCAATCTGACCGTCCCGTTTTCCCATCCAGATGCGATGTTCGCTATCTTCAAACAACGCACGTACCGTATTGGCATTCAAGTCATAACTGTGCCCCATGCGGGGATAAATATGGAACTGGCTTCCTAAAAAAGTAATCTTCTCCAACCCCTTAGAATGAGTACATAACCAAAGATTGCCTTGTTTATCGGATAACATAGAATGTAATTTGTTAGAAAAGTGCCAATCAGGTGAATCGGGGTCATTGTAGAAAGGTAACAGCCGATTTGCCTCCCTGTCATACCAAGAAAGCCCTCCTCCTTGCGGATGTACCCACAAATTACCGTTCAAGTCCTCACAAATATGAAAACTGGGATAGGAACGATCGGCACCACGAGGCTCCACTTGCATCTTTTCTTGCTTAAATACTTCCGTCAAAGGATTGAAATGACAAACCTTTCCCCATTCGGTCATCTCAAACCATGCTTCCTGCTTACTGTCAACATAAACAGAACGGAAAGCGTCTGCCGGGAATTCGGGACAATTGGATTTATTATAGACTTTACACTCTTTTGTATCCGAATGGTACAATATCAATCCTTCATGGGCAGTTGTTATCAACAGTCCCATACCTTTTATTTCATTTATAGCAATCACTTTATCCTTTACCGGCAATTCCCAAAGACGAAAGATTTCATTTTGCAAAGAATAGCACCATATCCGTCCCCTGTCTGATCCAAAATAAAGTTCGTCACCATAACTGCAAAAAGAGTAGAAAGCCTGTACGGATTCATCTTTGCCTGATTGGATATTCACAAAATAAGAAACAGGCTCTTCTTTATCATTCGTAATCTTTAGCAGACCGTTATCAGTAAGTAACCACTCTTGATTATAAGCATCGCTAAAAACCTGATTAATGTGAGCGGCATTTCCTCCATGACTATGAGTAGCATATACTTGAGTGGTTACACTGTAATCCTTAGGATTTGTTTTCACACGGACAGCCCCCTCATTTTCAGAAAGTAGCCAAATGACACTGTCGGGCAATATTTTAATAGAAGAGAAACGCATGCCCTCCTCTTCACCTTCTGCAGGAATTTGTTCGAATTTCTCTGTTCTTTGGTCAAAACGATACACACGGTAATCATACGTTTGCAGCCAAATATAATTATAAGGGTCTACTTCCAATAAGTCTACCCGGTTGTTAGTCATAGTAATTTTATTCCCTTGTCTGGCTTTATAAACTTTGAAGTCATAACCATTGAACCGGTTGATTCCATCCCAAGTAGAGAACCATAAAACTCCATTATGGTCTTGTACCATGCTCATGATAGAGTTCTGAGACAAACCGTTTTCCGAAGAATAATGAGTAAAGATACAATTAGGCTGACTTTTTGCATAAAAAAAGAACAGCAAAGTAAGTATAAACAGAATGTGTCTTTTCATTTCGTAGATTTTCATATATAGTATGGCAAAAATACATAAAAAACGAGAGATACCGACATACAAGTTCCTAAAAAAATAAAAGGGGCAAAGTTAAATACCCCTTTTATCATTCCACTCTTCCTTGACATTTTCCATAGGGGTAAATAAGATCCATCCCTACAGTGACAAAGTATTATTACATGAAGAAAAAACAGCTTATCTCTTTAAATTCTGCAACAATACATTTCCATTTTCCACAGGATTCCATCCGTCATCACCTGCCAAAATCTGTGCTTCATTATAATTACTGATATCGTTCAGTTGCTTTCCAAACGAAGCACGCGAAGCGGTAGCCGCCCCTTCTCCTGTATTCTGATATTCAGCATAGAATACGGTTTCCTCATTTTCTTTTTTGCCCCAGTTGTTCCACCCCACCGGAAGAATATGCTTTCCTAAATCACAATGAATAAAGACAGCCTGTGCATAAGGACGCCAAGGACGGGACAAATACACCTTCTGAGCCTCAACCACACCCGTCAATTTACAGCCAATAAAAACATAACCATATTTCTTGCCTTGATCTGTAGAAGGAGCGGTAACATAACCATCACCCAAGCTATGGATGGTGCAATCCTTAAACAATGCCGTAGACCAGCCAAAAATAAAATCCACCGTACCCTCTATATAACAATGGTCATAGAACTGACGACTGTCTTTGCCATAAGTATACAAAGTATCCTGATTTCCCAAAAAACGACAGTTTTTGAAATAAGCGCGATCTCCACTAACAAAACAGGCCACTGCCTGCCCTACTCTGCCGGCACTATTCTCGAAGGTGATATTCTCAGCATAGAAATCGGGAGCATGGATATAACAGGTTGATGAACCGGAGGTAGACATTTCTTCTCCGAAACAGTTCTTTTTAGAAGCAAAATCATCATTTGTCAGAATTGCTCCGTCCTCACCTATCAAAGAAATACTAATCTTACTTTCAGGAATAACCACTTTCTCTTTATATACCCCTTTACGGACTAGAATAGTAGTGCGTCCTGCTTTACGAAAATCGGGAACAGCATGGATCGCTTCCTGAATGGTAAAGAAATCACCACTGCCATCTTTTGCCACAACAAAATCATAATGACGTATAAAAGGCCCCAATACAGGAACCTCTTTAGCTATAGCATCCACTGTCAAACCTGCAATAGTACGCGCCCCATATACATTCAGGTGCGTATTATCCTCACGGCCTTTCGGACAAGCTGCACACACGCCTTCAGGAATCCACATGAACAATTTTTTTGAGGCCTCCGGCCCCATTCTCTGCACCAAATCATGCGTTATCTTATTCATATCCACAAAAGGCACATCCAATTCTTTTGCCACATTGCGCGGAGAATCCAAATATTTTCCATGAGTGTCAATCAGCACTTCTCCATCTTGAGAAACACCCCCCTTTGACAAATCCTTGCGCACATCATCTTCGGCCACCGCATTTTTATTATTCCGAAAATTACGGCGAACTATAGCATTGAACAAAACGGGAATTCCTCCTTTGGCACGTGTTTCTTTTACAAAACGGCGTAGATTGGCATCAAAAGTAGATCCGGGATCAGTATGACGTTTCTCATCTACCTTCTCATCATTATGCCCAAACTGAATAAAAACATAATCACCCGGCTTTACTTTATTAATTACTACCTCCCATAATCCTTCATCAATAAAACTTTTAGAACTCCGACCATTTCTAGCATGGTTTTCCACACGAATATTTTCACTGAAATATCCTCCCAGCACATGGCCCCATCCACGTTCCTGATTACCTCCCTCTAAGGATTTGTTGGCCATAGTCGAGTCACCTATCATAAAGATAGTAATTGTGTGGTCTGCCGTAAAAGCAGAAAATAACAACAAGGCAACAAATGCCATCAACATCTTAATTTTCATCGCTTTCTATTTTAAATTTTGATTAAAGAACTCAAGTATATCAGCCTGTATCTCCTTACTGCAAAAATGAGGCAAATCATAGAACTTGGTAGTCAATAGATTTTCTACCGATTGACCCTTCCATACATCCTGCATGGTAGAGAAAGCGCTTTCAACGCCCTTTACAGGAAAAAGTTTGTCCCGCAAACCATTGATGAACAACATCGGTTTGGGACAGGCGATAGATGCCACATGAGGATAATCCATCCAATTCCGTATTCCGGGAATAATCATGGAATAAGCAGACCCGCCTTTGTTCTGATTATTGGTAAGTGTCATTAAGCTATCTGTAGTATTCATCCAGCACACAGCAGCGCCTGCCTTCACCACATCTGTAGCGGCACTGACCATCCAAGCACGATGTGCTCCCATAGAAAAGCCCATAGTACCTATTCTATCTTTACTGACCATAGGCAATGTAGCCAAAAACTCAGCACTACGGATATCATCCCAAACAATCAAGGCCCCCCATGACATTCCCATCTGTAGCATATTGGCAGCCAACGCTTGCTGTGAGTCATAGCGCACTCCTTCCTTACGTCCCCGTTCCCCCCAAAACAAGGCATCCACAGCAAGCACTACATATCCATGGCTTGCCAGATAATCACCCACATACTGTTTATCATAACATCTTTCCGCCCAATCATCCGCATCGGCTGTCACAGATGCCTCCACACCGAACGGACGTACCATCTTCTCTTTCCCTATTGAGAAATGGGCCCCATGGTCGTGAAGTAATAACACTGCAGGAAATGGTCCCTTCCCCTCAGGGACCAACAGATAAGCGGGAACACGGGAATATTCCGAAACATTAAACAGAATTTTTTCCACTGTATACCCTTCCCTCCGCTCAATATCTATCACTTCTTTATCAAAAGCCGCTACAGGAGGAGCAGGCTGCATACAATCCAACAAAACTTTTCTAGCCTCTTCACGCCATTTTTCAAAATTTCGGATAGAAGAGTTCCCCCATGCCATAGGATAAGTCAGACTTTCTTTCAGCTTCTGATAAAACAGCGGCATATCATTCTGCGTTTCATAACGCATAGAGACGGTTTCCACCTTTTCTTGAGCAGAAACCGTCAGACATATCCCGAACAACAATAAACAAATTACAGCATTCTTCATAAACCTATACCTAACAAACTTTTACTTTTCAAGGTAACTAATTAATTTTATCATATTATCAATATAATCCCCTACAGAGATGCACAATTCTCCGGTAGTACACGGATAAGGTGATGTATCGTGCTCGTCCCCTACAAAAGTAGCTATATATTTCGTTTCCTCACTAGGTCCTGAAACAGTATATGGCTTATACGGGTTCGAGGTTGACTTTAAAGGAGAGAGCCAGCAACCGTCCTTAGTCAGTGATTGCACCAATTTCCGGGCAACTTCTTCCGTAGCTTTTCCACGTAAACGAGTATAATATTTAGGTAAAGGAACCAAATGATCCTGTAGCAAAGGTGAATTCTTCGCCAACTCGGATACAGGAAGTTTCTTCACTTCCTCATAACGGCGACGCAGTTCACCAGGATTCACAAAAGTTGCCGAATTATAATGAGCTATTGTATTTTCTATATTCTGATCAATATAATACGTTCCATTTTTCACATTACTTCCCTTACGATGGACATACAGTGGTTTACCTGTATCAGGATCAACAAAACGAGGAACCAAAATAGCTTCCGGATTAGTAGACTGACGCTTCCATTTCTTCACATCCGATTCCGGTAATTTCATTGATTCCAAAAAACGAATTGCAGCAGGAATCCCCGACAGGAAACGAGTATCAGCTGTAAGTTTATAGTAATCCATCATTAAATTGATAAGACGGACGGTAGTACCGGTATTCACACTGCGCGGTTCATAAGAACGGGCATGAGCCGGTTTCAAATCATCTACTGTATATTGGTCCGCCCAGCCTGCATAAGGTTCCCCTTGTTGAAGAGAAATCATCAAGTACATAGCACGCATAATAGGCTCCTTTACCCCTTGCAACCCCATTGCTTGATAGCATTGAATCAAAAACTCGGTCGCATCAGGAATCACATCATCATTCAGAGTAATAAAAGACGAATAATCTTTCTTACCTTGAAAAGGGTGATCATACATCAAAGGATAACGTTGAGGCCATCCACCCACCGGATATTGACTTTTCAAAACAAAATCAATGGTTTTCTCCAAAGCCGGACGGAAAGCAGGATCATTTTTTTCCACATACATACGAAGTAGAAATTTAGCAGCCTCCATAGTACCCGCATCATCATAAGTCGCATTTCCATAATAATGTTGAAATTCCTCCAGACGCCAGCCATTTTTACCAACGGTATCATACCAGGACTTTAACGAGTTCTCTCCTGCAAAATCAAATACATAATTCCATCCTCCACATTCAAGCTGCCCCCAAATCAAAGTGTTAGCCACTTTTTGGGCAGCTTCATAATAGTACTCATCTCCTGTAGCATGATAAGCGTCAAGCAACAAATGACCGACAGAAGGAGTTCCCGGTGGCTGAATCCAAACCATTGTCCTCTTGGCTTCCATCTCTCCCCATGAGCGGGACATATCCGGCAAATAATTCCATACAAAACCACCATTATAACTCACTTTATCCATCATAAACTGAGTGGCGGTTTTCATTGTATTTATCACTTGGTCATCTAACTTTTTATTAGTTTGAGCCATACCTGCGCAAGCAAAATTTGCCATACACAAGCAAAGGGCAATTCTTCCCCATCTCTTCTTTAATGTGCTTTTCATTGTTGTTGTAGTGTTTTGATTCAAGTTTGAATATCATTATGAAGCAAAATAAGCCATTTTTTAGGGTATGGGATTGTAATATTTGGTCTTTTCCTCGTATATTTTAATCACGGTGAACCACTCTCCTTATATATTATATATATTTGAAGAAAAGTTTTAGTTATTCATTTTATATTAAATGCAAGATCATGAATCGTAAAGTAAGAACCGCATTGTATGCTTGTGCCCTGATGGCACCACTAATATTGCAGAGCTGCAATGCACAAAGTGAAAAAAAAGAGAGCGACAAAGAGTGTACTGAAGAAACAAACAAAAACACTGAAAAAAAGGTTATGAAAACAGGTAGTGAAAACTTCATTTTTGCAGAAGGCAAAGAATGGGAACCTGCAGGCGAAGGTGTAGTGCGCCAAATCATGGGTTACAATGATGACATCATGGTTGTTAAAGTAAAATTTGAAAAGGGAGCTGTAGGAGCTGTTCACCATCATATCCATTCACAAGTCACTTATGTAGAAAGTGGAAAATTTGAGTTCACCATCAATGGTGTGAAAAAAATTGTATCGGCCGGTGACTGTCTGTATAAGGAACCAGATGCAGTGCATGGTTGTGTATGCCTGGAGCCGGGTATGCTGATAGATTGTTTCAGCCCGATGCGTGCTGATTTCCTGGAAAAGAAATAGACAAGCCATATATTCCATCCACTGCAGGAGCAGATTGTTGTGCCTTCAGGACATTTAATATGCTCCTACAGTGGAGATAAATTCTGTTTTTTAATCTGCAAAACGGATGGGACGATTGCTTAACCTTATCAAATCCGGTAAATCATAATATTTCAAAGCACCATACAACACATTAGAATACATATCCCACTGCATAGGCTTCTCAATGTATTCCTTCCAAGTCTTCACACTATGTGTTATCTCCACACTGTTGATTCTTTCATCCAAATAAGCAGCATGAATTACAGCTGGACCATAAATACCATTGGCAAATACTTTGACGGGATGTCCTTTCAAAAGTTCATGTTCTGAACAAAAATCAAGCAAAGTCAGGATATCGACTACCCGTTGTCCCATAATAGGACGCCCTATATGCATACTGATCATTGCATTACGATATTCACGGTTCCAATATTTAGCATCCGTATAAAATGCAGGATCTGTTGTTTCCCCCAATCCGCGCAAGTCTGCCAACAACAAAATTTTTCCTTCCGTCAAGGCAGCAGCAAAATTCGCATATTCACTCAAATAAGTTCCTTTCCCCTCTTCCTGCAACCTTAACTCAATAGGAGAATCAGCATTCGCTCTGGACGGCATGATAAGAATACAAGGAACAGGCATCTCCCCTTCCCTTATGAGCTGAAACTTATATTGTTCATATTCACGCATTGAATCATGTCCGGTTGCCTCAATTCTTATTTTATGGTCAGGAAGACCTTTAAGACCTAACAAATCCAGCATCTTTGTTTGAACAGTTTTCTTTCCTTTCGAAAGAAACGTCTCACGCTTGGAAGCCCACTCATCCAGCTGATTCACATTTTCCTGCATAATACTGAGTGCTCCAGGCATAGATACATTCACCTGTCCTTTAGTCGTACAAAGCATATCTGACAACTGGAAACGGTCTTGTGCCGCTTTCTTCACCGGAGATTGATTATCTTTCAACCAACGCTTGAACCAACTGACCAACTTTTGCCTTTTTTCAGCTCCAAGTCCATGACCGGTTTCTACTGTCAGCATATCCACCTTTTCGGGAACTCCCAATACTTTATAGCACTGTTGTAATTCAGCAAATCCTTGTTGCGCACCCCATAAATCGACAAAATCATATTTACCGCTTAAAATCAATAAAGGCCGTGGAGCCATCATTAAAGCAAAATCAGGTACCTCCAGTTGTTCACGCCCTTCGTATGGTATATGTTGGCAACCATCGGAAGGACCTTGCAACTCCATAGTACGTTCTCGGGTAGAAAAGAAACTACAAATAGCCGCTACCTTTACACGGGGATCCAAACCTATATAATAAGCGGTCTGAGTGCCACCGCCAGAAGATCCATATACTCCGATATGCTCCGGATCAATATCCTTACGGGTCAGTAAATAGTCCAAAGCCCGATGATTATCCCAATATTCCTGTGCTGCCAAACTAGTACCAAGCAAGTTAAAGCCCGCATTCAGTAAGGTATGTTCCGTAGTAGCCCCCCGTGTCAGCGGCTTTCCTTCCCTATCAATAATTTGCAACCGTTCTCCCTGGCCTATGGGATCTACCACCAGCACAGCAATACCATTGGATGCCATCAACATAGCGGCATGAGACGAAGGACCTTTGCCATTCAATCCATGTCCGCAAAGTTCCAATGTCGCCGGAACAGGAACAGTCGTGTTCTCTGGCATATAAAGATGTGCTGTGACATAGCGGCCGGGCTTGCTTTCAAAAATTATTTTCTCTATATGATAACCCGTACCTTGTACCTTCCCTACCACCTGAGCATTTAAACTCCCTTTTTCAGGAAAAGTACCTACTATTTGTTTATATCGTTCACGGCAACCCTCCAGATACTTCTGCATCCCGGCAGGAGAAGCAAACGCTTTTTGAATGGCAAACTGCCGGTCGGCAAACTGCCGATGCACATCACGCATCAGATAAGAATTATAAGCGGTACTTTGCCTCCAAGGTAATGCCTTAAACTCACCTTGAGCAGATACCACCAAAGTCCCCACCCATATTCCCAAACTTACGCACAAAGTGCGAAAACCGATGATTTTTCTCATAGAATCAATCCTTTAAGTTATTGTACCACAATTTCAATTTTCTGACGGTTATCTCCGGCTGTCTTCACATACAGACGTTTATGCTCCGTATCATAAAACCAGCCTGTATTCCGGTCTGCATCTGCAACTGATGAAAGAACGGGCAACGATTTACCATTTTCTATCACAGATTGCGGAGCGTTCTGCAAATAAGCCTTCACCAGATAAGTGTGTCTGACAGGTTTGTACTTCCCTACCGGTTTATCTGCAGTAAACGTCCAGCTATCATCAGCGAGCCTGCTGGTAAAGCGGGTCAATGAACCAATCCCTTTTTGATAATCCATTGATATACCATCATCTTCATACATCTCATAAGAAGAAATACCTGACGGATAGACATCCAATGTTATCACATCTACAGGATGCTGATCTACCCACTGCATAGCAGGTTGCATGGGAATAATAGCTCCGGCTTTTATATAGACAGGCAACACATCCAACGGAGTAAGAAAAGACTTATATTGGCGGCCCTCGTAACGCTCACCGGTTTCATAATCAAACCATTCTCCACCGGGGAAATAGACATGTTGGCTCAGTGCACCTTTGGTAGTGACAGGACAAACCATCATCCATGGCCCGAACATATATTGACGCGCCAGCTGATAGGTATTCTCATCCTGAGGATAATCCATCACTAAAGGGGTCATCATGGGACGTGCCGTTTTATAAAGCTGATAAGCATTACTATAAATATAAGGAATCAATGTATAACGCAAACTATCGTACTTGATAAAATTGGCCAAAGCCTCCGGACCATAAGTCCAAGGTTCATGATAACGGGGGTGATCCATACCGAACACCATGGCGATAGGTGAAAACATACCGAACTGTACCCAACGAGTATATAATTCCGTATCGTAAGGAGAATACTGTTCAAATCCTCCCATGCAATGAGTCCAGTTACCCACGCCACTCATACCGATATTAAGTCCCGCACGTATCACCGGTTCAAACCACTGCCATTCACTCCCCCAGTCTCCGGCCCAAATATAAGGATAACGCTGAATTCCCGCATAACCCTCACGGGTATGTGTCACCCCCCTCATATTATTATATTCCTGAAATTTACGATAGGGCGCTTCCGCATAAGCTAAAGGAAAAATATTATGAAGTCCTTTTAGGTCCATCGTCCCTCCGACATCCGTTTTCACAAACTTAGCCCCGATGGAAGCCACTTTCATTACTCCGTTCTCCCACCACCAATCCACCGCTTTCGGGTCAAAGAAATTCACCACCCCTTCTATCTTGGCTCCTGGATACAGCACATTTCCCTGTTCACGCGCCTTATCCAATAGATGATATTCAGGGCCATTATCTAATATGGAACGGATATGAAGCCCCACCATTTTTACATTTTGCGCATAGCAACTATCAAACATGGCTTTCGGATCTTTGAACGTATTGCGCCATTCAAAACAACAACCACCATTTCCGTAAGTGGTATTAAACAATCTCCAAGTAGAATCCAGCCAAAGCAAATCAAAAGGCACTCCTTCCTCACGCAAACGTTTACATAAAGCAGGCGGGTATTTATCAGAAGTCATCTCTTCATTCTTCCAAGTTCCACCGGAATAAGTACCAACATGCAACCCCATTGCAAAACGAGGAAGCATAGGGGATTTTCCAGTCAATTCCGTATATCGGTCAATCATGGTATAAAAATCGGGACCATACATAAAATAATAGTCCAAATCACCGCCAAAAGCTTTAAACGAATAATAATCACTACTATCCCACCCCATATTCCATTCGGTAGCAAACGGAGTATGAAAGAACAAACCATATCCTTTGGTACTCATCATAAAAGGTACGGGACAATAATTGGCACGTAAAATATCTTTTCCTCCTACAGCCGGTTTTATCCCTCTTCCCAACTCTACATTCAGATAAATCTTACGCCCTCGCTGATCCATGAAATCCATACGTTCCCCAAAACCAAAGAAATGCTCATCCGGCTGTAGAACAGCTTTCATCTTGACAGAATCCTTATAAAAACGTTGTTCCTCAAGTTCTGTATAAAGCATCTTGCCGTTTTTATCAGAAACAAACAGACAGAACGGATTCTTGGTAGCCTCTATAATCAGTTTTCTGGTCGTAATCAACCATGCAGTACCTCTATCTTCCACCGTATAGTTGACAGAAGAAAAATCATATTTCCGAACCATCCACTGTTCATTCTCAGCGAACACAGTACCTTGAGAATGACGTACACGGAACATATCATCTGTACAAAATTCCAATTTCACATTTCCCTGAGGCAAAAAAAACAACAAATCATTTCCTGTCTTCTTAAAAGAAGCACTAGCCGCCCATACCCCTATACAATACAGGCATAAACAAAAGCATAGGATTGTTTTTTTCATGGTATCTGTTATTTTATTTAAAATCAATCATATTGAAAATCAGCTTTTTGGCTACAAGTCCGGCAGCCGAATCATTAATGATGTTCCCATAGATATCCAATGTAGAGAACAAAACACTACCCTTACCCATAGGGACAATCCCCATAGCAGTTCCGATAGCCATAGGATAAGTATGATAGGCTCCGACCAGCAATTCTTCACCTTCCATCACTAATCCCATACGCTCCACCCCTGTATGTATCAATGCCTGATAAGGCCAGTTGAGAGCATTTCCGACAGGAAGTTCCTTGAAAATATCATGCGGCTTATTAAACATCACCCCGCCCAGCCAGTTGGTTCCAACAAAAAATTTGTCCTTAAACACCGCTTTACTATTAACCGCTATAAATTCCGACCACTCATCAGCACTCTGAATAATAAAGATTTTGGTTCCATCATTTACTGCACGTTCCATTAAACGCTGTGCATCCGGCATCTTATCATTAGGAACGGCCCAATCCAGACGACAACGCGCGTTACTACGAGGATGCCTGAAACGGATCTCTATATCGGCAGACTTGCCTCCTTCCAAATAGACTTTTCCATCGCCCAAATGCTCTTTCTTTCTAGTTATTTCATATATTTTCTTACCATTGACAAAGACTTCAATCATACTACGGTCATTACTTTGAGGAATAATTGTATATTCACCACTGACAGAGGGAAGTACTTTACCACTCCATTTAATACCATAACCATCAAGCATATACACAAAAGGACTTGGTGTAGCTCCCTCAATAGCACTCAGATTAACCACCTTGGCCACTTCATGATAAACTTCCTTCTGAAATTCCATATCCTCATAATAGACCACATCTAATCCCGGTTTGCCATCGGCAGAGCGTAACGCTTCCATCGGCACCATTGTCAACTGATCTTTCCTAGGAGGACGGGCCACCATAATCCAATCCAACTTTCCTAAATTATCCTCATAAGCTGCAACCGCTTCTTTCGTTTTACCCTTCAAGAAATTCTGTAAAGCACTCCCATCTTCCCAAACGGCCCCTTTACCATCCAACATATTGGATGCCAGATTTACAGACAATATATCATCATACCCAGTTGTAACAACAGAATTTTCCTTACATAGTTTTGCTTCAATTCTACAAAGTCCTCCAGCTGTAGGAACAGGTATTTTTACATCTTTCACCAACAACTGACCATAAACCTCACCTCCGGCAGCTTCCGTTTCATAAGTCCCTACCTCCATCACTTTTCCTTGAGAGTCTGTCACCGAGATTTTCAATTGATGGTTTCCCCGGACATTCTTCTCATTAATCAGATAAAAATCAACGGTCACCTCTCCCCCTGCGGCTGCAACCTGTTGCCTGGTCTTTACCGCTACATACAAAGGCTGATTATAACGAGCTATGATAGCCGGATCTGATTTGGGATAACGAAAACAATCGACAATTCCCGAATAATTCTCCGTCAATTCCGATTCCCATCCATTAACAACGTATGCATCCGTCAAATTATTCATTCTGGCCGATTCTATTTTACGTCCTTGGTGCTCATAGGATACAGTCCCCATAGCCACACACAAATCATCTACCGTAGGATAAACTGTCCTTAACTGTTTAGCATCCAGGAATTCATTAAATTCATCATACCAACGTAAAAACTCTCTACCATCCCATCCTTTATAGCTATATTTTTCCAAATCTTCTTTATTTTTTTCCAAACGAGGAGGTGATGATAAAGCCCCTTCCTCACCAAAGAATACAATTTCACGCTTATTCTTTGTATCATTATAATAATCTTCAGGGCCTTTGTACAAACCTTCATTCCAAACAGCAGGTCCTCCGGCACGATGATAATCATACCAACCACTCCAATACACTTTTTCATCGTAAGGACGAATATGAATTTTAGCCTGATCTTCTATATCATCCCCCTTTGCCCAAGCCGAGGTACGAAGAATCAGCCGGGAAGGATCCAGTACACGCATATCCTTCATCGCTTGAATCTCCAATTCTAACTTTTCAGGAGTAGCATTTCCCGATTCATTCATCATATTGTAGATAACCAGACAGGGATGACTGCGATCCCTCTTTACCATACGGATGACCTTTTCATGCAAAACAGCATTCATAAACGGCTGTTTCACATCCAGACGGAAGCCACCAGGCTCTTCAAAATAGAGCAGTCCCAACTCATCAGCATAATTCATTACGTCAGTATTACCGATAAAACGATGGAAATTCAACATATTCAACCCTAACTCCTTAGCTATGCGAATTTGCCTTTCAGCCAATTCTTCCGATGGGAAAATACCATTGACCGGCCAAAAACTCCAACTGATGGCCGAGCGAAGCATGATACGTTTTCCATTTAAACGAAAAACAGCATCCTCACCTATACCGGAAGCCTCGAACCAACGAAATCCAAAACGGCGGGAATCTTTATCTACCCAGTTCTTTCCTTCGGATAACTCCACCTCACATACATACAGATTAGGATCATCCACACTCCATAATTTCGCATCCGGAGCTGATACAGGAATCTTCAGTTCATTCATGCCTTTATTTAATGAAACACCCTTTATCTCTTTAGAATAAACTATTTTTTCTTTATTTTGCCACTCGTACACCGTTATACGAAGATCCTGCTTCGTAGTCTTTCCTTTTTCATTCTGTAATGTCAGAATAGCGTTGGCGGTGGTTATCTGAGGAGTGTTCTGCATATAAATATCCGCTACATAAACAGCATTACAGACCTTCATACCAACTTTTCCTGTTATTCCTCCAAAGCCATGACCGGGAGGCAACATTTTATCTCCCCACGGAATAGTTCTGGAGTCGCGCCAATCATGGTTACCACCCGCATCCGTTATACGTACAGCCAATTGTACTTGTTCTCCCGATTTTATATAAGGAGTAATATCCGTTTCGAAAGGAACATTGTCCACAATCTGATAATCCACTAATCTCTGATTAATAAAAATCTCCGCCCGTGAACGTATAGAACCAAAATTCAAAAAGACTTTTTGTCCTTTCTTCAACACCGGAATATCCATTGTACGACTCCACCATGTAACTCCTGTAATATCTCCTTCGGGTCCGGACTGAGTTTGAAGATATTCTTCAGCTGTTCCGGGAACCTGTACCGGAACAGCCTGGGCAGAAGTCAATATATCCCATCCCGCTGTAGGAACAATTACAGGACTTTTCCGTGCCTCTTCCAATGTCAAATAAATATCCTCTGTCTGCCAAGTCGCTTTTTTATCCTGCCATAAATGCCATCCTTTTCCTGACAAATCAAAAAATGGTCTCTCCTGTGCTCTCACCCCATAAAATGGACATAACAACAAAAATGCTATGGCAATAATACTCTTCTTCATAATGATCTATTACTTTCTTTTATTAAATTCAATAATAACTGTTGGCCCACTACATTAGCCCTATTCTCGCTTTTGGTATTAAAAGTATTCATCGACTCGTTCATGCCATCAAGATCAACAGGAACTGTATAAGCTTTGACATCCTTTATACATGCAGGAATATCCAATGTAGTAATAATTATTTTTCCACGACCTGCCGGAATAACAGACAAGGCAGAATAAACTTCTTTTTTATGATCGGAAACACAAGCAACCAATGTTTCCCCATTAAAGCAACGCAACCCTACACGATGACGGTTGTAAGTAGCAAAGCATTGATATTCCCAATTAAAGACACAATTGACAGGCAATCCATCAAAAATAGGATGTTCTCTATTGAAAAAGTTCCCACCATACCAAGCCGTACCTAGTTTCTTTGAACCACGATAATCCAAAACTTCTTTATCCGCTAAGAACTCAGCCCACCTTTCCGCATTATCCACAATAATCAATGTATGTCCCTTGTAAACCCATTCCATAATATCACTCATACCACTTCCCCATTGAGTAGGTTCAAAGGCGCCAACCAACAAATAATCTCCCGAAGGTGTCCCTTCTTTATATTCCGGAATATCAAAACCAACTGTTTTCATAAAATTGCTCAGAACGCCCGTAGTATCAGCAATAGAACCATTAGCTGTAATTCCTTTCGTATTCAAACTTACAGCAAACAAAGAATCGTCTCCAGTTGCAAAAGTTTTTTTGCCTTTGACCAACTTTGCTTCAATACAAACATAGCCTGTTGCCCGAGGAACAAAATTCCAGCCGATCTGTAAACATTGACCATATACATTCCCCCCTTTAACATGTACACTAGATACATGGGTAGCCAATACAGTACCTTCCGCATCTTTCGCTATCAATTGAAGAGAATAATTCCCCTTCAAATTCTTTTCATTTACAATATAAGTATCTACTATAGTCGTATCTCCAACATTCAGCACTTTCCGATTCATTTTTACAGCTAAAAATAACGGTTGGTTATAACGAGCCATTACTTCCACATCTCCTTTAGGATAACGATAATTATCAACAATGCCGGAGTGATTTTCCAGTTTCATACTTTCCCAACCATTTACAGCATAAGCATCCACCGTATTACTGATACGAATATTCTCAATTACCCTACCTTGATAATAGAAAGCCACATTCCCCATGGCACGGGTCAAATCATCCACTGTAGGAAATGCTTTGGCAAATCCATTGTGTTTAAGAAACGAATCATATGCATCATACCATTTCATATAATCCATCGCTTCCCATCCAGAAGTAGTGCCAGATTGCAGGATTTCATCCCGAATGAGCTGAAGACGCGGCGGAGTACCAATAGCCCCGTCTTCCCCCCAATAAATAATCTCATCCTTATGATCTGAAAAACGGTGATAGTTATCTTTACCCCAATATAAATTATCATGATAGCAACCCGGACCACCTGCATGATGCCTGTCATACCATCCATAATCATAAAAAGTAGTATCGTTTGGCATCAAGTGCAATTTAAAACGGGCATTCGCCTCATTTTCCGGGTTCTCTCCATTACTGGAATTATAAGTTAAGATACGGGTAGGATCCAACGAATGTGCCATACGCATCTGCGCATAATCCTGTACCTGTGGCCAAGCTCCCCGTTCATTATGCAAATTATAAATAACAAGAGACGGATGGTTACGGTCACGTTTAATCATTCGCACCAATTTTTCATTCCGGTAAGCAAAATAAAACTTGCTTTGCTTGTTATTATCATTAAAGTGACTGATAGGATACTGATTGCCTCCCGGTTCTTCAAAGTATAATAATCCCAATTCATCAGCATAATCCAAGACATTGCTATGCCCGATAGTACGGTGAAAATTCAACATGTTAAGTCCTAGCTTTTTAGCACTCTCCACTTGTCTCCTAGCCAACTCATCAGATGGAGTGATCCCATTATCCGGCCAGAAACTCCATGAAATAGCTGTACGTAAAACAATTCTTTTTCCATTCAAGAAAAATTGCTTATCTCCATGAATATCCTTCACTTCAAACCATCTGAATCCAAAACGCTGCGTATAATTATCCGTACCTACTGAAACAGACAAATCATAAAGATGAGGAGAATCCGTACTCCACAATTTTGCCACTGGCAAATGAATATGAAAAGTTTGTTTATTCTCTCCGACAACAAGATTTTCAACAGAGTATTCTTTTCGGTAAAGTACTTTCTCACCTTTATGTTCTTTTACTGTTAAAAGCATTTTCTGAGCCTTCATCGGGTTCTTTGTTTCATTACAAGCCGTCACTTCAACTTCAATAGAATGAGGGTCCGGTTGGTTTTTAATAAAAACATCTCCAATATATAACTTATCCGTAGCAACCAACTCCACTTTTCCAGTTATACCGCCAAAACCATGAGAAGGATTAGTTCTATACTCTCCCCATGTATAGACTTGGGAATCTTTCCAATTAAAATTACCATTTGGATCAGTAATGCGGAAAGCAATCACATTTTCCTGACCAGGTAGAATAAAAGGTGTCACATCTACAGCAAACGGCGTACTATTCACCAAATCATATCCCACCAATTTTTTATTAACAAAAATCTCAGCTCTAAAACGGACAGAAGCAACATTCATCACTATCCGTTTATTTCTCCAATCAGCAGGTACATTTATTTTTGTATCAAACCATGAAACCCCTACATAATTTCCGGTAACTCCAAATGTTTCTCCATTCCATCCCCATAGGTGTTGCTCTACGGTAGCAGGAAGTGTCACCCCTATCTTATCGGGTGTATCAAGCAAATTCCAGCCTCCGGTAGGTATATGGACAGGGAGGTCATGAATATTGACAGGAGGAACGTAAAGAGAATCATTTTGCCATACAGCCGAACGATCAAGAGTGATATTCCATAGAGTTTCTGATAAATTGAGACATGCCCTCTGTGCTCTCATAGATGTTACAAGCAATAGTACACAACCCGTTAAAACGAATATTTTTTTTATAGCTGATTTCATTTTACCTCTATTTTTCTTTATGGTATATTGTAAAAGGAGTATGTTAAGAAGAAATACTTCAATATACTCCTTTTACAAAATTACTTTATTTTGTATATCCGGGATTTTGAGTGAATTCATCTTTATTAGTCACCGCATCCAATTGATTTTGGGGTATCGGACGTAGCATATGATATTCTTGAATATTATCTTTTGCATCCATATTATGCAACTTAACGTATTCAACTAACTTTTTAGTTCGTTTTAAATCAAACCAACGTATTTGTTCTCCACACAATTCCCTAGCCCTCTCATCTAAAATAAAATCGATAGTCAGTTCCGATTCAGTAATTCTCATGTCATTTTCTTTACTTGGTATTGCACGTTTCATCAAAAATTCATTCATCAAATCCACTGCTTCCTGTTTATTCGTTTGCAGCATCGCTTCGGCTGCAATAAAATACATTTCCGGCAAACGAATGACAAATGCATCCCGTTGACACCAATCCTGATTATAAACCGCCGTAGGATCGGCAAACTTATGCATTTCTACAAATTGCGACCTTAAGATAGCTTTACCTTCCGAAGTGTACACGTCATTAACATCCAGCAAACGATACCGCTTTGACGCCCATACTTTTTGTGAATCAGTAGCAGCCGTTTTCATGATATATATGGCCGTATCTCCTGTAGCCATTAAAGGATAAACTTTTAAATCACTCTCAGATAACGGATTCTTGTTTGCGTACCAGGCATCTTTAAACGTCACTTTATAACGCTGATCTATATTCTCATTATATAATTGCAGCAAATACCTGGACGGCATATATCTTTGGAAAGGACGAGCATTCAAGACATCGCGTTCCATTCCGGCTTCCTTATCATATTTCATTACAAAATCAACAATCCCTTTATTACCCGAATTAGTAGCAGTAGCATCAAAAGCATTATTTTCTAATTCTGAGTTGGTGTAATTTATAGAAAAAATTGCTTCTTTGTTTGTACCTCCATCACAATTGGCAATATCCCACATATCACTATAATCAGTATAGAAAGAATAGCGTTGACTATTGATAATATCCTTTGCCAACATAGCGGCCTCAGCATAAAGCGAAGCCTCGCCCGTTGCACAAGCTCTGGTCAAACAAGCTCTTGCTTTAAAAGCTTTAGCTACATCCTGAGTTATTCTACCATCTGTTGATTTGCCTGGTGCCAGTTGATTGACAGCCACATCTAAATCATCAAAAATAACTTTATAAAAATCTTCTACAGACGAACGGTGTGCTTCAGTAACAGCACCCGTTATAGGTTCTGTGTTCAATACCACGTCTCCCCAAGTTTCTGTTATCAACCACAAATAGAAGGCTCTCCAAAACTTAGCCTGGCCTTCAAATGACTTATTTTCAGCTTCGGTCAATACTTCACTTGGCAACAAAGAAATAGTCTGATTACAAGCACTTAATGACAAATAAAGATTTTTCCAAACATTTCCGATAGTTGATTGGGAGCCATTTAAGTCAATAGTATAATCAGCCAATTGATTTGCTTTATTATCTCCCCCACGCAAAAACAAATCAGTACCAGATTCTGTCATACCAAAACCATCTTCCTGACCATAAAATGTCCTTGCACCCGAATAACAGGAATTCAACGCACTCTCTATTCCAACTTTCGTTTTCATAAATGGATCCGTTGTCAATCCACTTTTATTAGTTTCTTCTAGAAAGTCTTCACAAGAGACATGACATAAACAAAGAAATAATATGCTTATATAATAATAAAATTTTGTTTTCATAATGATCATAATTAAAGATTACAAACTAAGATTGATGCCAAACAACACTTGCTTCGCCAATGGAAAGTCCATACTTCCATTGCTTTCCGGATCATAATTCGGGAAATCCGTGAAGGTAATGAAGTTATTCAAAGAACAATAAATACGCAACTTCTGCACCATCATTTTGGATGTCCATTCTTTAGGCAGTGTGTATCCCAATGTAATATCTCGTATTTTCACAAAAGAAGCTTTACGGAATGCCAATGAAGACTGTAACAAATAGCTGTTCGTTGAATAACCACTATTGGGACGAGGATACTCATTGCTAGGATTCTCAGGTGTCCAATAATTTACAGGTGCGCTATTTTCCAACGCACTTGGCTTGTATAACTGAGTATAGGCATCTTTTACATATTGTCCGATACGACCATAAATAAAGAACATTAAATCAAAATTCTTATAGGTGATATTATTAGTTATACCAAATGTATACTTAGGAACTCTTGAAAAAATAACCCGGTCATCCGTAGAGAAAACGCCTTCACCTTCAGAACCTTTAGGTGACATATCTGCCACTTTAATATCCCCTGGCTTAAATCCTCCAAAAGCCTTGGCCTGAGCTTCCTCACCTAATTGCCAGATACCAATCTTTTTATAATCATAAAAAACTTGAGTAGGAGAGCCAACAAACCAAAGATTACCTTCATCACGCGTTACACCACTATTTAAAGCTTTAATTTTTTCACGATTCAAACTATATGTCCAATCCGTATTCCAACTAAAATTTTTATTTTGAAACCAAATTGTATTCAATGTCACTTCAATACCTTTATTTTCTGTTTTACCTATATTCTGCATAACAGATGCATATCCAGTAGAACTAGGCAATAAACTTGGAAGTAACAAATCCGAGGTTTGTGAAATATAAGTATCAATTGTACCAGATATGCGATTTCTTAAAATTGAGAAATCCAGTCCAAGATTCCATGTCGATGTTTTTTCCCAAGTCAAATCTTTATTTGCAATCTCGCTAGGATAATATCCATAAACACTACTACCAAATGTATATACTGATTTTTTAAGTCCTCCTAAAGTAGCATAAGCATCAATTGCACTGTTACCAGCAACTCCCCAACTTAAACGTAATTTCAAATTACTAAAAATATCTTGATCAGCCATAAAGCCTTCTTCTGAAATACGCCACGCAGCGGATGCTGACGGGAAATACCCCCACTTGTGCCCCTTCGCCAAAACGGAAGATCCATCAGCACGCAAAGAAGCTTGGAATAAATAACGTTCATTAAACTTATAATTCAATCGTCCAAAGAAAGAAACCATTTGCGTCTCAATCAATTGACTGGCATTTTCTTTTGAATCAGCATTTGCTCCCAGATCGTGGAATGAAGTCAGAGCAGAAGCTTGGTTAGCTCCACTAGCCAAAACCTTTTCATATCCATAAGCAGTGGTACTACTACCAATCATTGCAGTTAGTCCATGTTTCCCAAATGTTTTGGAGTAATTCAGTATATTCTCCCAAGTATAACGCCAATCGTTATCCGCCTGAACAGAAGAGGTAGATTTTACACCAAGATTAGCTACTGTATTTTTATCTTTATAAATACCTTCCCGACTATCTGTAACATCAATGCCAATAGTGGATTTAAAGAAAAAATCTTTCAGAATATTCACATTCAAATACCCCGAAGCAAACATACGTTTCGTACGAATATTATCCTCGTAAGCACCCGGCTGCTCATCACATAAAGGACTGAATGCAGAACTATTTCCAGGAGCAGGGTTTAATATAAAATTACCATTATCATCATAAGCTCTGCCTATACATGGTATTTTGTTAGCCAAATTCAATGGATTCTGTCTCTTATCCTGATCTTTAAAAGTATATGAAACATTCACACCCACATTGAAAATTTTATTTATCTTATGATCAAGACTAATACGACCATTATAACGTTTCAATACATCATTTTTCAACAATCCTTTATCATCTTGAAAACCAAATGATAATGAATAAGATGTTTTCTCCGTACCACCAGACATACTGATTTCATAATTTTGGGTAATACCGGTACCCAACAATAAATCCTGCCAATCAACCCAATAACCTTTTTCCAAATACTCCAATTCTTCTGCATTGAAAATCAAAGCATCATCCATATATTGATCCGGCGCTGCTGAATTAGTAGTTCTATAGGCCTCTCTCTTTAATTGAGCATATTCTTCTCCATTCATCATACGAGGGTATTTAGCCTTATTTTTAATAGAAACATAAGCATTAAAATCGATTTTCGTCTTTTGTCCCTTGGCTCCGGATTTTGTTGTAATAATAATTACACCATTAGCTCCTTTCGTTCCATAAATAGCTGTAGATGAGATATCTTTCAAGACTTCAATAGACTCAATATCAGTAGGATTAATATCAACAAATGATCCGTAATCTATACCATCGACCAATACTAACGGATTATTGTCAGCTTTAAGAGAACGATTACCACGCATGGTTAATGAAATAGAGGCTCCGGGCTGCCCGCTAGATTGTGTTATATCCAATCCCGCTACTTTACCTTGCAAAGATTTCAACGCATTGGTAGTAGGAGTAGATGTAATATCCGCTGGTTTTATAGAAGATATAGAACCAGTCAAATCACTCTTCTTTTGAACACCATATCCAACCACTACCACTTCATCCAAAGATTGAGTATCATCTTTCATCACAATGTTTATGACAGACTGTTTCCCGACTTTTATCTCCTGAGTAAGATAGCCAATATAGGTCACCATTAATACATCATTCTCGTTTACATCAGCAAGAGAATAATTACCTTCAAAATCAGTAATGGCACCATTAGTCGTTCCTTTTACCAATACATTTACTCCAATCATAGGCTCACCTGCATTATCTACTATTTTTCCTTTTATCATAGTAGTCTGTCGTGTTTCATCCAAACCGATACTTTTATGAGTAGTTGAAATTAAAATATGATCTCCATCAACTTGATACGTCATATTGGTACCTTGAAAGATTTTATTCAGAATAGCATTTATATTTCCATTCTCTATCTTTATACTTACTTTGTGTTTAGTATTCACCTTATCATTTAACACAAAAAGATAAGATGACTGGCTCTCAATCAAGTGTATCACTTGTTCCAAACTTTCATTCTTACATGAAATAGTGATACCTTCGCTCCGATCTGATGCTTGTACGTACACTGAACTAAATGACACACATAATAGCAACAAGACTGTTTTCAGTAATCTCACAATAGACCACCGACTTATTGGCCTATCACATACGTTTAAATAAGTTGTTTCCATGTTATTAGATTTTAGTTTTAAAAAAAATATAGTTGTGTTTTATGTATTTGAACCTCTATTTGATATAAATAATTTGTTTGTCCTCATCCTGCTCTATAGTAAAAGGAGCATCTTTCTGCAATAACCTTAACGCATTAATAACCCCTCTACTTTGTCTAAATTTTCCTGTATATTTATAATGTTCCACCTCTTTATTTTGAACAACAATGCTATCTCCAAAATATTTAGTAAAAGTTTTCATGATGTCCTTAAATTTTGCGCTTTTTATACAAATTAATCCCTCACGCCATCGGTACTGGTCATAATCGTGGATGGTTTCCAAATGAATTTTTCCATTTTTATGATAACATACCATTTGATCAGGTTTCAAATAAATATTGTTACCTTTTACTCTGACACGAACTTTGCCTTCAAACAAAGAAGTCTTAAATACATCAGCGTTAGAATAAGCTTCCAAATTAAAATGAGTACCGAGTACTTTGATTTCTCCTTTTGAAGTATGTACATAAAATGGCTTATTTTTATTGGCCGATACTTCAAAATAAGCTTCTCCATCCAACTTTACTTTACGATTATTTGTTGCAAAAACAGAAGGATAACTAAATTTCGTATTAGAATTAAGGCACACAAACGTACTATCGGGTAAAATTATGTTTATTCTTTGACCGGCAGGAACAAGTATGGTTTGTAATACCTCTGATTTTTTCACCAATTCCTGATACTTATAAATAGTAACAGACACAACAACCAAAAGAACAACCGCAGCTATCTTTACGGTATAATTAATTAGCTTATATAACAACGGGGCATTTTCTTTTTGAGACAGTTCCTTTTTATCTACCAACAAAATACCTGCATCAAATATTTTCTTTTCACGACATAATGTCTCATAATTATCCGGTGAACTTTCAGCCCATCGTTTAATAGCTTCTTTCTGCTTGTCAGATGCTTTGCCTGCAAAAAAATGATACAACGATAATAAATTCATTTTCTTTCCATTATTTACTCTATAAGCACATGAGAATGGAAATACCCTAAACGAAAAACAAAAAAATTTGCTAAATTAGATAAATCAAAAAAGAAAGATAGTCTTTGAGGACAGCACGTAGAGCTTTTAATGCCTTACTTATATGATATTCAACGGTTTTTTGATTCACAAATAACTTTTTAGCTATTTCAGGGTAGGATATATCTTCATATCTGTTCATAAAAAAAATCTGTCGAGTTTTTGATGGCAATTTTTCAAGCGTATGATTTACAATCTCTTGCACCTCATTAGTATACAATTCACAAGGATCACATGCCGATAATGCTGATATCTTAAAATCCAATTCCCATAAAGCAAGTTCAGACAAAGAATTATTCTTTTCATAATGAAAGCGTTCCTGTCTTAAATAGTTCAAGCATTTATGCTTTATAGCCGTTAAAAGATAACTTAATATATTCTCATCGTTCTTTATATCTCTTCGATGTTCCCAATAATAAGCTAAAGTGTCCATCACAATATCTTCAGCTATAGAAATATCGGGAATATAAGTTTGCGCAAAACGAATAAACCGTAACCTGTAATCAGTATATAATTTATTAAAAGTTTCTGTTTCCAACTTTAATAGATCATCCATATCTGTTTCCGGTATTTAATTAGATACCTCAATATTCGATGCGCAAACTTATCTCCACTAATTATTACTTCGTCCCATTTATACAACTATCCGGCACCCAGCCTTTCAAAACAAAAGCAGGGTTCCGATAATTGTTAATCAGCTCTGTATCTTTATCTTTTGTCAGCTGGCGGGAATATGGATGACGTTTGGATACATCAACCGGATTTCCTGTCACCATATCACAAGTATTATACTCGTACATTTTAGCAGTCTTCGCTCCAATAGAACTCCAGCCTTCAGGAATTATATTTTTCACTTTACAATCTATCAAGACAAACTCTGCATCAGGATAGGCCGAACCGTGGTTACTTTTAGTACGTCCGTAATCCGCCTGTTTACCATCCTCCGTAGAAAAAGTGCATTCAACAAACACATTACCATGATTGCCCGCCGTATTTCTTACCCATGAGAAAGGGCCGCCACCATTACGGAAATTACTTTTATAAGCAAACAAGCTGCCACGTCCTAAAATAGTATCACCACCACCATCCAACTCACAAGATTCCATATAGATTGTTCCATTCGCCTGCAATGCATCTCCTGAACCTATAATATGTACACGGTATAAAGCAATCCTTTCTCCATTAATCAACAACCCTTCTGCCTGACCTTTTAAATCTGTAGCAATGGTCATATCCTCAATGACTATATCCTTGCAATTATCAAGCATGAAAGCCGCCCGACGGGAAGGAAATGTACCGGGCCACTCATTGGTTTTCACAGTCAGCGGATGAGGATTAAAGACTTCATTATTTGCATAATGTACTTTAGTATCGGCCATTCCTGCTCCTTTAATTTTAACATGCCATTTATTTCTTGTATAGACCAATTCTTCATAATCACCGGGATTAACTAAAATCACAGTCTGTTGTTCATTAAAATCAGGAATAAAATCCAAGGCTCCCTGAACTGTATTAAAGTCTCCTTTTCCTGCAACATCCACAATCAATGTATCTGAAAGTTCCGGCATGTCAGATTTAGTAGTGAAAACCCACTCATCTTCTTTAGTGACTCCTTGAAAACTGCCATCAGCTAAATTTAACACACCATTATCTATAGTCACATAGTAAGTATGCCCATATTCCAGCATATTATTGTGTAGATAAATAGTAGCTATAGAATCACGCACGATGACGGGATAAAAATGAAAGGCATCCGTAAATCCCCCTATAATAGTAAGCTGGTACACAGGAGGAGTAGGTTCCGCCGTTCCCGAAGGAGTACCCGGACGAGTATCTTTATTGGTAGGCATAACGGTACGAGTATAGTCATAAGGCACTTTTGTATAATCACATTCCGGACCATACGTACGGCTCTCCGTAGGACCAGGTGGGATACTCAAATCCAAACTGTCCACCACTTGGTCAGTAACTGCGTCATAAACCCGTATCATACCGGAATCTCCAAGGACAGGAGTCTCGGAAAAAGTAAGAACCAAATGAGTGTCCGGATTGACATTTTCCGAACCGGAAGCAGGAAAAAGTGTTGCATTGACCTGCCCTGTCTGATTACACGCCATTATAAAAGGAACTGCGGCAATCATACCTAAAAACGATTTTAATGTAACCATAGATTCATCAGTATTAAATTCAAGTTTTAATCACTCTATTCCCATTCCACCTTCATATAGTGCAGCATCGTTGTACTTTCACCACAACTGCCCGTATGCTGGATACCGGTGCCCCCAAAAGTGTTCGAGGCTATATCCGCCTCCAAATCTACCGAAAGTTTCAAGTTCGGATCTGTTACAGGCGCCGGAAGCGGAGTTGTTGTTGAAGCGTGTGCCGTCAATTTTCCTCCTTTAGCAGTCAATGTCAGAGTACAATTTGTACGATAGCAGGTAGAAGACACCGGTTGACTGATGGCCTCAGCCACCCCGTTCTCATATTTCATCAAAATAAAATCAACCGCATTACTATACTTGGTCGTACGAATGATACGCAATGCATATCCCGTTAAAGTACGGGTATCAAACTTGATATACAAATCCAAATACTGTCCTGTTGCACTACCAAAACCTTGTCCTGCTGTTTTACTGGCATCCACATTCAAGGTTATTGCCATATCTCCATAGCTGCCATCCAATGGAGTATACAGCAAACGGGCTCCTTTCTGATCTTGCAACAAACCGGTTCCGTGAGAACCATTCATTCCCGGCCCATAAATCCAATAATCCTTATCCGGAACTACCTGCCAATCGTATGCTGCCGTATCCAAAGGCTTATATCCACCAATCGTCCAAAATCCCGGTAAAAGTTGTGGTTGATTCTTACATGGAAAGTTCTGAAAATCCGTTTCAAATATATGAGCAATATTCACTTGTCCTTTCTTTATCGGAGAGTTGGAAACAACAATCTGTTCTTTCCCCGGCACACAACGCAAGTGCTTGGGAGCAACCTCTGCCATCAGATAATAACCGACATCTTCTTTTACCAACGTATAGGAGTATTCCGGTTCATTCAAGCGAGATACAGAAACCGGAAGTCTATTGGCTCCATTTTTGTCTGTACATCTATACCAAGTTATCAATGATTCATCTTTACGCCCATTCAATTCTAAAGCATAACTGACAGTAGCTACTCCTTTAGTGATATTCATCTTTGGAGTTTTCGTAAACGAAGGAGCCGGCACATAATCGGGAGCAACCGTAAGCTCTGTCGCACATTCCAAACCATCTTCTGTATAGGCTATCACAGTGAAATGCTTTGTTTCATCCTCCACATTAGTTGCCTCGACAACACATTCATAACCCTCGGAAGTGGATAATTTCACCTCCTTTTCGTAACCTTGTTGTACTTTCCACTTCACGGGAACATTATTCAGTACATAGTTACAATGCCTTTTTACTGTTGCAGTCAATCTGACCGTCCGGCCACCTGTTTGGATGGAAGCCGTTAAGGGCTCTACAGAAAGACAAGAGGGCATCCGAGTATAATCCCTTCCATCTCGCTTACCTATAGCAATAACACGGTCTTTCACCCGAAGAGGATCCCAGTCATCCTCTCCTCTCAATAAATTGTAAGTATTATAAACTACCTCTTCATTCTCTTCCAGCCGGAAAGCTTTCAGTTGATTCAACTGATCCATGCAAACCGTATTATAAGGCTTGTCAGCCCCTATTACATAAGGTTGCCCGTTCAGCTTCACATTATATTGATAACAACGCAACCAATCTGTAGGATCATGTGTCCAGCCCGCATAAACCGGCTTCTTCGAATGATAACGGCAATCAACAATACTTAACGGCCCGACCGACTTACAAAAATATTGCCGGTCTTCCTCATGACACACATAAAAGTCACAGTTCAAAAATACAGCTCCGCCCATATCACTTCTCCAAAAAGGTTTCTGACCATAAAAATGAAGTATACAATCCAGATAAACCCCTGTTCCGGTCAATGCGTCATCCGTACTTTCCATGTGGCATTTATTAAAAAGTATCCGCTTGGCGCCATTCAACGGATTCATATTCAAGCGGCTGATGAAATGTACATTATCCGCCACAATCTTGTCGCCATGACAATAAGCAACGTGTGCCTGAGTGATGGCAGACATTCTTTTCTTCCTGCTTAATTCCTTCTTCAGAGGATATTCCAAATCGACATTACAGAAATTCCCCATGGTCAAGTCCTTTACCAACAGACCGTCTCCCCAAAAATCAAACATGGTGAAATTACCGACAGCCCCCTGTGTCTGTCCACGGCTGGATGCCAGGACTGTATTTTCAGGATGAGTATTCAATCCGATAATATGGAGATAAGGGCATTTAACAACCAAGCCGAACGGTTCACGTCCGTCTTTACCAACACGAATAGCAGGGTCATCCGGATCATCAATCCAATAAACGTATGGAGCCAGATAGACTTTCATTGGTTCCGCTTCCGTACCAGCTGAGAAATTAGCGGCAGCTTTATTGAAACTATTAAAAACATAAGGATTATCCGCCACTTCTCTATCGGACAACTGCCCATCAACAAAAAATGTTTTCGGACCTAAAATAATTTCTTTATCTGCATAACGAAGGCAGTTCCCTTTAAATTCTATAGGTTGCGAAGGATCTAACGAACTATAATGATCAATACTTTGTGCTTTTAACAGATGTCCCCATACAAGCCAGCACAAGGCAAAAGCGAGAAAATGTAAATGTTTCATTTTGTATAGATTAAGATTTGTTCTATTACAAAATTAAACGAGAAACAGAGGACAGAAAGGTAAAAATTGGTCTATTATGTGCAAATTTTGAATAATGTGCTAATTTGCCAATTTGCTAATAGGCCAATTGACATGTAAACATAGCGGAACCAAACGGCAATTAGCATATTAACAAACTAACACATTCATAAATTATTCTACTTCAGTTATCCTTAGCAGCAGATAAGGACTTGCAGGCAGTCTTACTCTTCCTTGATTTTTATCATACACCCTATCCTTTACAGGAGCAGTCGTTTCAAAAACGACAGGCCATTCGGCTATCGTCATGTTCCAAGTATCAATGACTTCCACTTTAAAACGTACTCCTTCTTTCAAACGTGGATAAAAAGCGTTTTTTACCGGTAAATCAAATGCCCATTCCGGTTTTATTTCCTTGCCCAGATAAATCATATAATAATTTTCTCCGGCAGTCGAAGTATAAGGGTCCCAACTGCTATCACATAAATGTAGAGGATTAGGGAGTGCATCCAAAATCTGTCTTGTAAAGCCAATGCGCTTCCAGGATTCCCCTTGAAAAGTTCCTCCCACAGCCAAAAAGTCACGAGAATAATCTTTAGGATCATCCATATAACATTCTCCATGAGTCACGTAAGTCCCCACAATCAATCCTTGCCACAAGCGATAAAGGTATTCCTGACCGCTCAAGCTTCCCCATCGGTTATCCATATTACCCTCATAACATACCTCATCAAAAATAATCGGTTTCTTATAAATGTTTTTCACCGTAGCCGCTCTTCCAAATCCCTCCACAGGTGCCTGGTCCTGTATACTGGCATGAGTGTATTCAGGTTCCCAATATTTATAATACTTAGCTGTATAAGTATGAATGGAGCATAAATGGGAATAAGGATCATTCTCTACTACCGTATGTGTAAAAGTATCCCAATATTCCGGTTTTAATTCTCTCAAAAAATCATATTCATTGGCCAATGACCACCAAATATTGCGAAATGAACTCATACGGGCTGTCAGATACTTCAAGTATCGGACACCGGCTTCCAAAGGCATTCTGTCAAATCCCCAACGGCCACCATCATAAGGGTGGAAAAGAATCAAATCAGCCTCTACTCCTATTCTGGCCAATTTATCCACACATGCTTCCACATGAGCAAAATAAGCAGGATTGAAGCGGGTGAAATCCCATTCATACACAGGTTTTCCCTTTTCATCCTTTGTTATCTTCTTTATCTCAAAAGGAAACATGGAGGGTTCAGGATAATCCGGATCAAAGTTTTGCACAAAAAACAGCATCCTGATTTTATTGAACTTGGATAGCTCCAATGATTTCACTGTCTGATCAGGCTGGTTACCTGCCACATGCATCCAATCATAAGAAGTAGTTCCAACTGGATAATAACGCGTTCCGTCAGCATATTTAAAATTATAAGTTCCATCCACTTTAACTGGGCCATGATTTCCTTTACCCGGAGCAATACATTCTATCCGCCCTTTCACCTCATTCAGCACCGGAATCTCACTCTGCGTCACGTACGACCATACTCCCTGGTTCACAGGCATAAAACGAATTTTGAAGGTATCATTTCCGTCATAGAATCCACGTACAGTCAATGTAGTATCCGGTCCGCTAAACGTTGCCGTAAGCTCAATATCAAAAGGGTTCCCCTTTACTTTGGCAGGCAGGGAGATTTCATAACGTCCCCAACACTCCACCTTATCTTGGGCAAATCCACCGGAAATCCCAAAAAGCAATAACAATAAAAAAGAGCAGCAATATTTCATAAGCAATTCAATCATTAAATTCCAGTTAAACAACGCATCAATCAAGATTTCTCAAAACAAAATCTGTTACTTCCACCTGCCCGTCACCACCGGCAAAAATACCTGGGCGAACAAACAAGAAACCATATACCGTATTATGATGTACTCCCGATATCTCAAATCCCCATGGATACTTATGCCATTTTTTACCATCGACACTGTACCAGGCCGACAATACATTAGCATCATTCCGCAAACGTAACCACATCTTTCCACATTGGTTTGCTTGAGGTAATTTTGATTCCGTACGGCTTACTTGTCCACGCCGATAACGAAGCATCTGCTTATGATTAAAACCAAATCCAAAATGATAATTCTCATCATAATAAGCCACCAATCCGGCAGATGTATTTTCACCTTTCAGTTCAAAACAAGCCTCCACTTCATATTTATAAGCACTGGTGCGTGCTAACAAGGGAGATCCTTCTTTTGGAGTATTCCCCTTTGCCTCTATACTGATTTTATCAGGAGTAATCCGGAACCGATCATTTAAGTTATGTTCCCGGCACGTCTGCCATACAAAATCTTTTATACCAGATAATTTCAAACGTTCCGGTGCAGGTAAAGAAATGGCTCCTTCTTTCAAATGTAACCATCCATCTTCTTTTTGGACCAGTTCACGTAAAAGGGTCTGACGCCCCAATGTCTGGAATCCGTTTTCATAAGCATGGAAAATCATAAATAACCGTCCATCTTCCGTATCAACAATAGAGCCATGCCCTTTACTCCACCATTTTTCATTACGGGACTCCGTACGAAGAAGCGGATTGAAAGGAGCATTCTCCCAAGGGCCCATTATATTTTTACTACGTGCCTGTACTACCATGTGACTGGTGGGAGGACCTGCCGTCCCCCCTTCGGCCGCAAATAAATAATAGTACTCTCCTACTTTTTTCACATTCAGACCTTCCATGGAAACTCCTTCTATATCCCATTCCTCCGGTATTTCCCATTCCTTATAAATTCTGACCGGTTCTCCTGTAATAGAGCATCCGTCATCCGACAACGGATATAAAGCGCCAGAACTGAGCAACAGATAACGTTTTCCATCCTCACTAACCACATGCTCCGGATCAATACCTCCTATTTTCAAATCTATCGGAGTGCTCCACGGACCTTCCGGACTATCAGCCCAAGTTACCATATTGGTCTTTCTCCCTTTTCCATTCAAGGTCGGGAAATAGATATAAAAACGATTGTTATGAACCACAATATCCGGAGCCCAGATATCTCCTGTAAAAGTAGTCAAAGCTGTAGAACACGGAGTCCAGTTTACTAAATCATCCGATTTGTAAACTACCAGTCCCGGGGTATAAACAAAGGAAGAATGAACCAGATAATAAGATTTTCCATAACGAACAATAGAAGGGTCTGAATTATCCCCCTCAAGAATGTGTACTGTAGTCTGATCCTCATTCAAAGGGTCTTGGGACTGCCCCCATAAAGGAAGCGTCCCAAAGGCCAATAAAAATGTGCAAATAGATAAAATGTTTTTCATATATACTCTTTATTCTTGTGCCATGCCATATCCGTTCGTTATCTTGCCTTTAGACTTGCTCAGCGTTTCAAATGGAATAGGCCAATAATATCTGGGAGGAACATTGCCTTCCTTTATTCCCGGCAACAAATTGCTATTTGTATAATGATCAGCATATTTCACCAATGTCACTCCCCAATCATCCTGTGTATAACCCTCGTCAAGCAATTTCTTTGCTTCAGCACCATCGGGATCTATATAATTAAACAGCCCCTCAATAGCCAGATTATGGTCTGTTCCAGTAACTTTTACCGGAGTAGTGCTATAATCATATTGACCTCTCCATCCCGGATACAGAGCCGGATTCGACTCCTCTGGATCAAAAGTCAGCGGTGAACTTAAATACACTTTCTTAGTATATACATAATTCGAAATCACATTACCATTAGCAAATTCATGATATCCTTTTGTTTGCAAATCATTAACCATCTCCGTCATTTCTGCACGAACAGCTAAAGCTTTTTCCACAAACTTACCAGAACGAATCAAATCCCAGCGACGAGTCCCTTCACCTAGAAGTTCTAATTTGCGTTCTTGCAAAATAGCTTCCTTCAAAGCCTCACCTGAAGCTGAAATAGCATGTTCAGAATTCCCAAATGCACGTTGACGGATTTGGTTAAGTAATTGGATTGCTTCTCCTTCCGCTCCCAATTCCGCTTTGACCTCCGCTTGCATCAAAATAAGATCAGCAAGCCTCAACACCGGCCAATTCATTCCCGAAGTACGTTGAGATGTAGTATAAGGAGGATTCATACGATTCTCATCCCATTTATTAATAGCAATTCCCCCATCCAACTTGCTACCCGGAGTAAAAGACAACAGAGCTTCATTGCCATCACCTTTACTACCAGTAACAGTCACACTAGCATCTCTACGCATATCACCTGCTTCAAACTCACCATAATAGAAAGAGGGAATAATACGTAACGCCCCAAACGACTTGCAAGGCGCAGCCTGATTACTACCACCACTGGACGGACGTCCAAAAGCATAAGAATATTCACTGGTAGTAGTCTGCCCACTTTGTCCCCCTTGTATATTACCTACTTCAAAAATAGATTCTGGGCTCAGAGCCAGATCATGAGTATATTGAAAATGACGCTGAAACGGGTTATTCGCATAACTCCGGTCATCAACCGTAACTAAAGCAGCCGTCCCTTTATTATTCAAAGCAGCCTGAAAATACTTCTCGGCAATCTTATAATAATCTAGATAATCATTGCGCCGAGCATAGACACATCCTAGTTCTTCTTTTCCTTTTGTCGTAAACTGTACGTCACCATACAAACCGGGCACATCTGTACGAATTGTCTGATATCCACCGGAATAAAGAGCTATCTGTCCTAACAACGCGTCAGCAAACCCCTTGGAAAAACGTTCAGCAGTAATGCCACCTTCTCCCAGTGGATACATCAATGCTTCTGCCTCCTTCAATATCTCAATAAGATTATCATAAATTTCAAAACGGGAAGTCAATGAATAATCTTCCACATTGTTATTTTCATATCCATAAGGTACATCACCATAATGTTTTACCAAATCGAAATAGCAGAAAGCCTTCATTGTTAAAGCCTCACCATAAAGTTGAGTCCAATCATTTACTTTTCCTGCTGCCACAGCATCTTGAAATGCAGGTTTATCAGCTACCAATTCCGCTACCTTAGATGCACGTGCAATCGTAGTATAAAGCCCGTTGAAGCCTGAACCACCAGCATTTACACTTAACAATTCCGGTAATAGTCTAGCGTTGGCATTATTTAAAGAGCCTATTTCCGGATATATTTCAGAGTCTGAGCCAATGGGATCATTCCAACGATAAGCTCCCATAATACAATTCTGCCGATAATTAGCATAACACCAAGACAGGATTTTAAAAGTTTCGGAAGTAGAAGAGGTTACAAACTCATCTCCAGTGTTCTCCGGTGAAGAAGTATTCAGATAATCACTACATTGAGCAAAGGAACAGCATAGTGCCAATGCAGATATATATGTTGCTAATTTATTCATAATAATTAATTTAATGATTTGTTTTTTTGATTAGAAAGCAAGATTTAAACCAACCACAAACGAACGTGCTCTAGGATAAGTACCCCAGTCCAATCCTACTGTAGGGTATTTCGCCTTATTCTGAGAGGTATTAGCACTAACTTCAGGATCCAGACCTGAGTAACCGGTTAAGGTAAACAAATTATAGATTGTTCCATAAATACGCAATTTACTCAAACCAGCCTTATGCAAAACCTTATCGGGCAATGAATACCCCAATGTCAACGTGTTCAGACGCAAATAAGAACCATCTTCAATAGCAATACTGGAAGTAACCCCATTTTCACTATAAGGTAATGGTAAATTAGCATTTACATTAGCTGCATTTAATTGCTCAGGAGTAGTGAGACGAACTAATTTCCCATCTACCACGTCATAAATCTTATAGGAGTCTTTCATAAAACCAAGTTTATTCTCATATACTCCCTTTTCTTTTGCGCCGTACAAGGAAGCGATTTTATTCACATTATACACATCATTACCATAACTCCAATTAAAATACAATCCTAAATCAAAATTTTTATAAGTTGTATTGATATTGAAACCACCTGTATGAACAGGATTCATATCACCAATAATGGTAACATCTTTCTCATCAATGCTGCCACTATTATCCATATCCCTAAATTTCGGAAGACCCGGATAGGCATTTTGTCCGGACGGACGGTCCACCCCATGTACAGGATTAATAAAAGAACCTAAATCTGCCACGCCCTCTTTCAATATATATTGTCCGTTTACATAATTAAAGTCATCTGTAGTATAAAAGCCATCATATATAAAACCTCTGACCATACCCACAGGTTTGCCTTCCTGTAAAATATAATCCTCACCCGGAAAACTGCTACTGCCACACCAACTAGAGCCATATAAACCTGTTACATTTTCTGCCAACTTATCGACCTTACCCTTATTGAAATTTATATTCATACCAGCCGTAATATTCCAATCTTTATTTTCAAAAATCACACCTGACAAAGAAAACTCAATTCCCTTATTACTAGTCTGACCAATGTTATCATACGTAGATGTGAATCCGGTAATCCCCGGAAGCGAAGTCAACATCAGCAAATCCTTTGTTGTATTCCAATATAAATCCAAAGATCCCCACAAACGGTTCTTTAAAAATCCGAAATCGAAACCAAAATTACGTGTAATAGTTGTTTCCCATTTTAGATTTTTATTTGCCATTTGTTCCGTTGAAAGATCATAAGAAGATGAATACTGGTTATTTAGTATATATTGATATCGTAAATCTGTTTCAGAAGTCCACGTTTGTGACCATAAATCTGAGCTGATACCATCATTACCTACCGTACCATAAGACAAACGGACTTTCAAGTTATCTAACCAGTCTTTCGTCCCTTCCATGAAAGTTTCTTCAGAAAGGCGCCATCCAAAAGCCGCAGCAGGAAAATATCCCCAACGGTGTTCGGGGGAAAACTTAGAAGAGCCATCGGCACGGAATGTCACAGTAAACAAATAACGATCCATCAATGTATAATTAGCACGACCAAAGAATGAGAGAATACGTCCGGGAATATCTACTCCAGAAGAAAATTTACTTGTTCCATGATCTGCATCATATTGGTTAATCATGGCAAATGCATTATCCTTTGTAAAATTAGAGGGAAAGTGACTAGCTGAAATTGACATTTTACTACCTCCGGAGTCTGTAACTTCATGTCCCAACAGAATATTCAAACGATGCTGTTTAGGTAAAAAATTGAAGTCATAACTGATTGTATTCGTCCAACGCAGTCCCCAACTGTCACGCTTTGTATATTCCACATTTCCCGCATATAGTTTGGCTCCTGTTTCGTCATCCAAATAATTATTATAAATAGCTCCCCCCCAAATCTTATCTTGTTCCCATGATTGGTTTAAAGTAAAGTCAGTATGATAAGCAAAACCATCAAACAATCTCCAATTTAAAGATAAAGTACCACGAAGTCTTTGTTTAATATATAGTGGATCATAATCTCCGATACGAGCCACAGGACTATAAGTATCCCAGGTAGACTGACGACCATACATCTCCATATTCCCTTCACGCAAAGCATTCAAGTCCCCCAAAATATCACGAGTAGCAATCGGACGAAAACGATAAGAAGATGAAAGCAATGAGCCGGAACCATTAGTTGTTCCTTCATCTCCCATAGTACGCATATCACTATAACGAGTATCCAGATTAATATCTAAATTATCACGTAATTTCTGATTAATCTTCAACGAAACACCTCCACGCTTTGCATAAGAGTTAAGTTTCATACCTTGCTCATCCATATAGTTCATCGCAAACAAGACTTTTGTTTTTTCAGTACCTCCACTAACAGACAAATCATGATTATGGGATACAGAACTATTATACACATCTTTTTGGATGTTATAATTCTTGGTGTTACGATAGCTTTCTATACCCTCTGTATTACTACCCAAATAATCACCAATACCATATAATTTTTCAAATGGCAAACGATATGCATCGCCACTGGCGGCGGCATTTCCCCAAACAAATGACAAATAATCATAAGGATCTAATGTTTCCAAGTATTTAGTCGGAGTATTGAATTTAACATAGCCATTATAAGAAACCGAAACCTTTCCTTCTTTCGCTCCCTTTGTAGTCACAAGAATTACACCATTGGCACCACGCGCACCATAGATAGCTGTAGAAGAAGCATCTTTCAGCACATCAATACTTTCCACTTGATCAGACGGAATATCATTTAAAGAATTCACAGTTACACCATCTACTAAAATCAAAGGTTCATTACTTTGCGAAATGGAACCTCCTCCTCGCACACGAATAGAAATTGCCGCATCAGGACGTCCATCTTGTGAGGTAATGTTCACACCAGGAAGTTTACCTTGCATAGCCTGTGCTACATTAGAAACAGGCATAACAGACACGGTTTTACCACTAACAGAAGCAACAGAACCAGTCAAGTCCTTACGTTTAATAGTCTGATAACCAATTACTACCACTTCATCAAGCACCTCATTATCACTCTCCATCTTAATGGCAAACGTATTTTGGCTACCGACTTTTACATTTTGAGTCTTGTATCCGATATAGGAAACTACCAATGTAGCGTTTGCGGGAACTTCCAATGTAAATTTACCATCCAAATCTGTAACTGCCCCTGTAGTAGTCCCTTGAACTAAAACCGACACCCCAATCATAGGTTCACCTGTTTCATCAATAATGGTTCCGGTTATAGTCTTTGTCTGGCTAACAATTTGAGTATCATAGTTTTTCTCACCAACAGAAATCTCAGCCATCATCGGTATAACACTTATAGACATTGCGGCCGACAATCCCCAAATAAGAAAAGAACGGCTGGCTTTGCAACCGTATGCGCTTGCAAACAAACGCCTTGTTTTCTGAACATTTTCCATACTTTCCTGGGTTAACAAATAATCATTTTAGATTTAATAATTCTTTTTGTGTTCTCTTTAAGCGTGCGCCATAATCATAATATCTTAAATCACACATTGCAAAAGTAGAAATATTTTCGGAAAACAAAAATTATTTTGCATTATTTTACTTTATTTTATTTCGATTACTTTCATTTACAACAAACAATACAACTAGAAAACGAAAGTAAGACAATACAAAGTATTGGATATATGCATTCTACGTCCTTTAGCCAGACAAAGATTGAGGAGATATAATACTTTCGTTTCCTTTCAACCAAGCTAAATTAAATTTATAATAGAAGCGACTTGTTATCAAATGGATCATATTATCGGGTGTTTGTGTTCCAGCCAAATAACCACGAGGTTCGGCATGACCCTCATCCATTTCAAAAAACTGAGTCCAAGCTCCACCATTAAGAAAACGATAAGTACCGTCAGTCAACAAACGTTTTACAGGCCAAGTCTTACCTTCATCGTATGACAAAGCAGCATACATGCCATATCCTTTAAAAGACTTTCCTGACTTATCAGTAAACATCATACCACGCTCCTCCTTCGGAGTACGATAAGGATGCTCAGTAAAAGATATCAGTAAAATAGGACCTTCATTCAAACGCATCAATACCAGCCGTTGTCCTCCATCAATGGGGGGAAATTCCGAAGCGGAATAATGCCAAGTCTTACCCATATCATCAGACACACTCATGGGCATACGTAGATGTCCTTCTTTATCACGAATACTATTATTACGCCCCAATGCCATCAATCTGCCATCCTTCAATTGCACCACTCCGGCATGGATTCCAGCGATAGTGGTACCTGTACCCCCTTCTTTAAAATCAGGCAAAGATGCTCCATCCCATGGATCCGTCCAAGTTTTTCCTTTATCCTTACTGATATGAACAGCCGCCCCGTCTCTTCCACCTGGTCCGGCATCACAAGCCTGAACAAACCAGCCTTTCTTTGTAATAGAGGTTCCGGCTATCACTTGATGGCGTCTCGTATGTTCTGGAGCAATAATACGAGGTTTACTCCAAGTTTGTCCATTATCTGTACTTGTACGCAAAGTCATCATCAAATTCTGCCAATGTCCGGCCGCCTCCACTCCATTAATATGATAAAGAGTCCCTTGATGGTCATTCAATAATGCAGTTCCGGTCAAGTTACGATCAGCTATCTGATAAAACATACGGGGCTTCTCCCATTCACTACTTCCGGCACGCAAACGCGAAGAGAGCACCACCATCTCACGCCCTTTTTCTTCATTGGTAGAAAACCACACAGCTAACAAATCTCCATTATCACACCAAGTCAATGCCGGCTGATGATTATGTTTGAAAAAAGGCGTTCCACTATGCGCATCCGGTTCATGCACATAAACCAAAGGAGCAGTGAAGACAGGTTCCGTGATATATTGAGAGGCCCAATCCCATTTTATCTGAGACACAACATACTCATCTTTTGGCTGAGAAAGCGGAGCGGTCTGCGGATACTCTGCCTGTACCACCCGAAAGCCCGTCATTGCATGTTTATCCTCTGGCAACATAGCCATACGGTTTGCCGAACGGAGATATTTCACCGGTGTATTATGACTACCTCCTCTGGTCACACGTGCTATACCGTCCGAATAGCCGACAGGATCAGTCTGTTCCTTGTCTATATATGGTCCATACCAGTCCAAACACCACTCCTCCACATTTCCACACATATCATATAGACCCCAGTCGTTGGGAGGAGTTTGTGCCACTCTCAAAGACAAGGGTTTTAGAGTAGCCGTTATCACTTGATTCTTTTGCCAGGCGGCAGGAAGCTTGTCATCCATATAGAAGTTCCAGTAACGACCTGCCTTACACGCATATTCCCATTCAGCTTCGGTAGGCAGACGATAAGTTTTTCCTTCTTTCCGAGTCAACCAGTCACAAAAGGCAACGGCATCTTGATAAGTTACGAACACCACCGCTTCGTCATCTTCACTTGAAAAACCATTTTTACCACGCAGCGACTTGTGTTCGGGGCAGAACAATTCATATTGCGCATTAGTCACTTCGGTCAGTCCCATTTTAAACGGTTTAGATATGTGCACCTTATGCATAGGCGCTTCATCATAATTTTCATCTCCACCCAAAGTTCCCATATAGAAATTTCCCGCAGGTATTTCTATCATTGGAATCAATTCACTTTGTGCCGTAATACTTGCCGGCCATATCATGATGCTAACTATTGTACTTACTAAAACCTTTAATTTCATTTCGTATCTGATTAAAATATGTTTTGATACAAAAGTAACAGGCCATAAAAGAAGAATAAAGTAAAAATTGGTCTTTTATGTGCACAATTTTGCAACAAACAAACAAACCTATCACAAAAAAGATTTCTGCCTTTCTTATTGTAACTTCCTACAACAAAGTTTGATTACTCTGCTGCCCCCTACATCTCCCTATCCATAGGTGATTCGGTAAAATGGTACAGCTATGGTAGCAGAAATTACAAACTTTAAGAAAGCAAACCTTAAGTTCAAATTGTCAATGCGATAATAACAGGAATGCTTGTTTAAAAATACATTTTTAAGAAACACAAAAAAGGAGAGAGCATTTACAATACGCCCTCTCCCCATACGTTTATTTTCGTTTAACGAATGAATTATTATTCCTGTTTAAAGCCATAACCATTCGTAAAGCCACCGGCAGCCATTACATTAGGAGTAAACGGCCACAAATAGATAGGAGCCGAAACGTAATCATAATCCCAAAACAGATACTTATCATATTCATCTCTATAATCAACCAAATCAATACCCCAATTAACTTTAGCATATCCTTGGCTTTCAAGAGATGCTGCCTCTTCTTCAGACACTATTTCAAACAACCCTTTTATTGCTAAATTGGTAGCAGGAGTCGAACTTCCATAATTCAATCCCATTTCTTCCCAATTATCCTTTTGTCCGCGCCATCCTGGATAAAGCACCGGATCATTGACCTTGTCTGTCGGACACTGTGCTGTCAAACGATGACCATATATAGTTTTTGCATCAACTAATTTTGTCCATATATAAGCAGAAATAATATTACCATTTTCAAACTCATAATAACCTTTAGTTGCCAAACCATCCATCATAGCTTTAGTCATATCTTTGATTCTTTTTATATCTTCCGGAAGATAACCAGAACGAATCAATGTCCAACGACGATCACCTTCACCTGCATATTCAAACCCTCGTTCTTCAATAATCGCACGAACTAAGTCATTACCAAAAGATGCAATAAAAGCATCTGTGTTAGCCAAACCTTGCGGGAACGAACGTTCACGAACCGTTTTTAAATATTGTTTACCTGTAACCACATCACCTAATGCCGCACATACTTCCGCATAGCCCAAATAAACTTCAGACATACGCATATACGGACCATTGATACCTGATTTACGTTGTGCTGCCACCCATGGATTAGCCTGACGATTCTCATCCCATTTATTCAATGTCAAGCCACCGCCTTCAGCTTTTGAGTTGGGAACAAAAGGAATTAACTTCTCAACCCCTTTACCATTACTGCCGGTCATAGTAATGCTCACATCACGACGCATATCATTCGGATCAAAGACTCCATAAAAATAAGCAGGATTTATACGTCCCTGTCCATAGCTCTTACATGGATACGCAGCCTTTGAGCCACCAGACGAAGGACGACCGAAAGAATAGGGGCGACCATCATTTCCACCACCTTGCTGCATGGGATATTCATAAATAGACTCATCCGCATAAATAGCATCATCCATATGCATCTGTTCAAAGAAATACTGGTACGGATTATTAAAAGTACGTCCGGATTTATCCGAGGCACCCCGTGGATCAGTCAAATGAAACTGTGCATTACCCGGATCAGCCAACAAAGCCTCGTAGTATTTTTTAGCTATTGAGTACAAGTCTTGCCAGTCAGAACGACGTCCATAAGTAGCTCCATTATTTTCTTTCCCTTTGGTTTCAAATGTCATGATTTCCCCTTTTCCGTTTACACGTTTTATATCGCCACGACGAGTCTGATATCCAGCTGCATCCAAACACATTCTTCCAATCAAAGCCTGCACATAGGTTTTAGAAAAATAATTTTTATTGGCAGCAGCAATGCCGGGAATAGAACCAATGGTGTACATCAAAGGTTCCACTTTCTGCAAATCTTCAATGCATACATCATAAATAGAATCACGGGAAACCAAACCTTTAGGCACAACACCATAAACGCCAACGTAAGGAACATCTCCAAAATTTTTACACAGTTCACGATAAGCCGTAGCACGCATAGCTACCGCCTCACCATACATTTGCCCCATCTCTGATTGTCCACCATTGATGATCGATTCAAAATTTTCCGCATTTTCCATGGATGTTATCACCGCATTGGCTTTGCTTACAACCGCATACAAGCTAGCATAAATATCATTCTCCTTCAAATACGAAGTCAATCCATAACTACTTGCATATGTACCGTTTTGATAAAGACATTCCGGATAATGGCGCCCCAACTGATTAGAGAAAGACTCCGGGTGCCGTTCTATATCAGACCCGGCAATATCAGCAGCATAAAACAATCCATCGCCAAAAACCTTATTCTGCGCACAATCCCTCCACTGTTCATAAGCACCGTCTAATGCGGCACGTGCTGTTGTCGGATTAGAAAAGACAAAATCCGAATCTACAATAGAAGGAGAGCCAACCTCCAAATAATCACTACATGCTGTAGTCAAAAACATTCCAGCAAAGAAAAGTGTTGAATATACTATTTTTTTCATACGATTCATCTCCATTAATTAGAAAGTTAAATTAACACCAAAGGTATAAGTTCTAGCCTTAGGATAAGACTGGTAATCAAAATAAGGTGTAGGAAAACCATCCTTACCATCAGTCTTCGTGTTTACATCCGGATCTATACCAGAATACCCATCAATACAGAACAAGTTACTTCCTGTAAAATACACACGTGCATTCTGTAATCCAATCTTATTCATCCAATTTTTTGGGAAAGTATAACCTACTGTCAATGTATTCAAACGCAAATAAGACGCATCTTCAATAAACTTAGAACTTACGATTCCATATTCAGAGAAGAAAGAACTGTAATTTGTATTCGCGTTAAGAGCCGCCAAAGCTGTAGGATCTTTCACCAGCATCAAGTCACCGTTTGTATCAACATCATAATATTTGAAAGTTTCAGAAACGAACTTCAAACGATTCTGACCAGCGGAATTGTCTTTATTTCCCATCAAGGAGTGCATTGCATTGGCATTATACACATCACCACCAATCTGATAAGTAAAGCCTACAGAGAAATCGATTGCCTTCCAATTACCGTTAATTGTAAAACCACCTGTATGTTGTGGCATAGCTTCGCCGATAATCGTTTTGTCATCCTCGTCCACAACACCATCACCTGTTGTATCTGCAAATTTAGGCATACCCGGTACAGCGGTTTGTCCATCCGCAGCCAGCACTTTAACTCCATCCGGATAATTCACAATACCTTGAATATCCGGAACCCCTGGTTTCAACGTGTATTTACCATCCGCATAAGTAAAATCATCAATCGTATAATATCCTTCAGATTTAAAACCTTGGATAGTACCTACAGGATGCCCCTCACGGATAATATAATCATAAGCAGGCTTAGCCATAGATGAACCCCAATCATTCATAGCTCTCGTATCTGCCAAGACTCCGTCCATCAGTTCGTCAATATTATTCTTGTTATAATTATAAGTCAAGTTTACACCTAAATTAAAATCTTTACCACGAACAATGTCAAAGCCTAAAGCCAATTCAATTCCCTTATTTGAGGTTTTACCTACATTTTGGAACTGATAGCTATAACCAGACGCTGCATCAATCGGCACTTTCATTAAAATATTCTTTGTCGTATTCCAATAATAGTCCAAACTACCACGAACCCAATTATTAAAGAAACCAAAATCAACACCTAAATTACGACTAATAGTAGTTTCCCATTTCAAATCAGGATTTCCTTTCATATCACCAGGTACATAAGTGGTTACCTTTTCACCATCCACTGTAATTTGTTCTGTTTTCCATGTTTCTCTCCATAAAGAAGCATCAATATTATCAGAACCAGAAGTACCATACGATACACGAAGTTTTAGATTATCCAACCAATCTCTTGTATTTTCCATAAAAGCTTCATCTGAAATTCTCCATGCAGCCGCAGCAGCCGGGAAATACCCCCACTGATGACTAGGTGCAAATTTAGAAGAACCATCAGCACGGAATGTAGCTGTTAAAAGATACTTACCTTTATAAGAATAATTAGCACGACCAAACCAAGATAAAGTATGATTAGGAGTACCTATCTCACCTTTAAAATAATCTTGTCCCAATGAAGGAGTAGTCATATTAATCATACCAAACGCATCATCCATTGTAAATCCTTCAGGATACCCTACACCATATATTTCAGTGTAATCTGACTTTGAAGCCAAGACTTCATTACCAACCAAGAAAGACAAATTATGATCATCTCCAAGCCCCTGTACTTCATAATTCAAAGTAGTTGCCCAACGCACACCGTAACCATCACTTTTCTTCAATTTAGCAGAACTATTATCTTTTTCTGTCTGTCCTGCATCCCATGTCTTTTCCTGGTTCCAATTACGATTTAACGATAATTCCGTCTTTGCCGTCAAGCCTTTAATAATATTCCAAGTTAAAGCACCTTTTGCACGGATACGGTACATGTTTTTTATATAATCTACAGTATCCAAGTAATACAAAGGATTACTAGTTTCTTCCATATTTGTATCACCTTGACCAAATCCAGCGGTAAAAGAAGCATCACCCAAAGGATTATCCACAGGACGATAAGTGTAAGCAGAGGTTGCATTACCAAAACCTGATCCATTAACTTCTATTTCACTATAACGCAAATCAAAGTCCGCAGTTAACTTTTTATTAATTTTTTGCGTCAATTTGAAATTCGCATTCCAACGTTGGAAACCAGACTTCACACGGATACCTTCATCATCCATATAGTTAACTGATGAATAAAACTTAGTTTTGTCTGTACCACCAGATAAAGATACATCATGATTCCAAGAAGACGCAGTCTGCATCAAATCATTTATATAATTATGAGTGGTCATATTTTTATATTCATTCAAATGATTTCCATACTTGGATCCTAATCCAAAATATCTGGCAACTCCATCACCATAAGAATCTCCCAAACTCTTCATATATGCCCATGTATTATATACATAATCATAAGGATCCATAGTTTCCAATAATTTTGGATTCTCCTTCATCTGATAATACATATTATATTTGACAGAAACCCGGCCATCCTTGCCTCCCTTAGTAGTAACCAATATTACACCGTTAGCACCACGAGCACCATAAATAGCCGTAGAAGCAGCATCTTTTAACACATCAATACTTTCGATATTGTCAGCAGGAATATCATCAATTCCACTAACTTGAACACCATCTACAATAAACAAGGGGTCATTAGACTGAGTAATAGAACCACCTCCACGAATGCGAATAGACATACCTGCACCCGGACGACCGTCTTGAGAAGTCACACTCACACCAGGCAATTGTCCTTGTAAAGCCTGTGCGACATTGGCAACCGGATTAGCCGCTAATTTTTCCCCGGTAACAGAAGCGACAGAACCAGTCAAATCACGTCTTTTCACCGTACCATAACCAATAACAACGACTTCATCCAAAGTCTTGTTATCTTCTTCCAATACAATGACCAAATCTTTTCCAGATTTTACCTCTTTGGTAAGATACCCAATATAGGAAACCACTAAAGTAGCATTACTCGGAACATCCGGAATTGAAAACTTACCATCGAAATCCGTGATTGTACCATTGGTTGTTCCCTTTACCAATACATTCACACCAATCATGGGTTCGCCTGTCTTGTCTTTCACCAAACCTGTTGCGGTTTGAGCAAAAGCAACCAAACAAAGCATACTCAAAAAGAGAGTTGAGATAGCTTTTCTAGCTAATTCTTTTAGATTCATAAGATGTGTTTTTATAGTTATTAAAATGTTTTTTTAAGGTTTTGACCTTAGTTTCACTGTTGCAAAATTACGTATATAACGTTACCTTGATGTGTAGTTTTTATCTTTTTATGTGGATTTATTAGGTATTTTTCACGGGTTCCAATTATTCAACACAACAAAAAAAGGAGACCTCCACCAACGTAGAAGTCTCCTTTTCAAGCAATTACAAAATCAATCTAGTCTATTGGGTTCCAATTACTTTGAGTACGAAAAATAGCATCGACCGTCACCGCCTCAGCTTCTTTCTTTGTTAACTGTTTGCTCCATGCCACCCTTTCCGAAGCATTTGCGCCCTCACCGGTATTTTTATATTCCATATAACGGGCTGTTTCTTCATTAGACTGCTTGCCCCAATTGTGCCATCCGGCAGAAACAATATGTTTCCCCAACTCACATTCTATAAATAAGGTATAAGCATATGGACGCCAAGGACGACCTAAATACACTTTATCAACTCCCGGTTCTGCCGTCAGCTTACAGTGCTTAAAGACATATCCATATTTAGCCTCTTTCGGAGTAGAAGCAGCCGTTACATACGAATTGCGTTTACTGTGAATAATACAATCTTCAAATAAAGCGGTGGAAGGACCGAAAATAAAGTCAGTAGTACCATCAATATAACAATCTTTAAAATAAAGACGGGTAAATTTAGCACCGGTATAAATAGTGTCCTGATTACCCAAGATACGACAATTGATAAATTTCAAACGGTCACCTTCCGTATGTAAAGCTACCGCCTGTCCCAACTGAGCCGCATTATTCTCAATAGTCAAATTTTTAAAAGTGATATCACTACCCTCTACCTTCACCGTATAAGTGCGGAAAGTACCCATTTTATTTATATTCGCATGATCATCATAAGTAATAATCGTCTTATCACGATCTTCACCTATAATATCTATATTTTCCACCCATGAAGGAACAATCACTTTCTCCTTATATACTCCGTTCCTCACATAGATCGTAACAGTATAATCCATGAAAGCCCGCGCACTCTCTATAGCCTCCTGCAAAGTACGAAAATTCCCCGTTCCATCGCGTGAAACTACAATTGTATCCTGACGTTCCTGAGCCCATGTTCCACTAACAACAACCAACAGCAACAATAATCCTAAAACTTTCCTCATCGTATCATCCCCTATTATTTACATGCAGTTCCACAATTGTTTTTCTGAAACAAACGTTCCCATTCCAGACTGGCCATAATGAACGGACCTACTGCCTTCGCATCATTAGAACGTATTTTTTCAGTTATATAATAATTATAATCTCCGGTACGATACACTGGCTTGCCTCCCAAACCCGCGACAGCACAACCCTTAGTGATAGAAACTACCCCTTTATTGTCCACTTCTATAAACTGGGTCAAAAGCCCTTCATACCCCTTTTTAGCCACTTCCATGTACGAAGGACAAATATATCCCTTACGTAACGCTTTCAACAGAGTATATACAAACATGGTAGAACAAGAGGATTCCAGATAATTCCCCTCATCCCCACTTCTGTCAATCACCTGATACCATACCCCTGTTGCAGGATCTTGAGTACGTTTAATCTGGGCAACCAGTTTATTCAATATTTCGATAACAGATTCACGTCCGGCTTCGTGTTCCGGTATAAAATCAAGTACATCCACACAAGCCATTGCATACCATCCCATGGCGCGTCCCCAACAATGTTGTGACAATCCGGTAGTTTTATCCGCCCACTTTTCACGCTTGCTCACATCACATGCATGGCGGTATAAATCAGTCTTCGGATCATAATTATGACGAGCCACTGTAACAAACTGATTGATAATATCAGCATAATCATTCACACGGTTGTTACGGTAAGCATACTCCGCATAGAACGGCTGCCCCATATAAAGCCCATCCAGCCACATCTGATTCTCATAAATCTTCTTGTGCCAAAAACCGCCATCGGCATTACGAGGATGCGTATCCAACTGACTGCGCAACAAATCCAATGCTTTCTTGTATTTCTCGTCCTTAGTCTGCTCGTAAATACGGAAAAGCATCTTTCCGGAATTCAGACGGTCAATATTATATTCCTCCAGTTTATAAGTTTCGATAGAGCCATCCTGATGAATCATTGTATCAGCATAAGCCACAGCATAATCAAAAAACTTCTTATCACCGTATGCATCATATACATCCAGCATAGCTTGAAGTTCCAGGCCATGACAGTAATCCCACTTCAAACGGGTCTGAAAATCCAATTGCCAGGATTCGGGACAACGCACCATCTCTGATTCCGCCATACGTACAGACCAAGGCTTATTACCACAAACCTGCTGAGCCATGCCCATCAAAGGAACAGCCGTAAGCAAACCGGACACAATAATTTTACAAATAGAATTCTTTTTCATGAAGACGTTTATTTTTAGTATTAGACCTATTTATTTTATGAAACAAAAGTAGTATTTTTCTCGAAAAGCAGTGTGCACTTTTCAACCTACTAAGTGTATTATTTGGTATTCGTGTGCGAAAACGGTTATTTTTGTGCACGATAACGATAAAAATCGTTCAAAAATTGTCTTTTTACTAATTATTATGCCTTTCAGGTTTGATAAGTTGAGAAAAGGTTTTATTTTTGGGGCAGTTTTTAATTTATACTATTGTAGAAAACACAGTCATTTACTATTAATTCACAAGAGAATGGAACAAGTTTTTAGTTATATCATCGGTTTAGGAGCAGCGGTGATGATGCCTATAATTTTTACAATCTTAGGCGTTTGTATCGGAATCAAATTCAGCAAAGCATTAAAAAGCGGTCTGTTGGTAGGTGTTGGTTTCGTTGGTTTATCAGTGGTTACCGCACTTCTGACCAGCAGCCTGGGACCGGCCTTAAGCAAGGTGGTCGAAATATATGGCCTACAACTGAAAGTATTCGATATGGGATGGCCTGCTGCCGCAGCCGTGGCTTATAACACTTCCGTAGGGGCATTCATTATTCCGGTTTGTCTGGCTGTCAATATTCTGATGCTATTGACCAAGACCACCCGTACAGTCAATATCGATTTATGGAACTATTGGCATTTTGCTTTCATCGGAGCCGTAGTTTATTTTGCGACAGATAGTATTTTGTGGGGCTTCTTCGCGGCTGTTATCTGTTATATCATCACATTAATCTTAGCAGATTACACAGCAGACAAGTTCCAAGGTTTCTATGATAAGATGGAAGGAATTTCTATTCCACAACCTTTCTGTGCAGGTTTTGTGCCATTCGCTCTTATTATAAATAAGGTATTGGACAAAATACCCGGATTTGAAAAACTGAATATTGATGCGGAAGGTATGAAAAAGAAATTTGGTTTGCTAGGCGAACCTCTCTTCCTGGGTATCCTGGTAGGATGTGGCATCGGTGCATTATCTTGTAAAAACGGACAAGAAATAGTAGACAAGATTCCTTATATTCTAGGTTTAGGTATCAAGATGGGAGCAGTAATGGAGTTGATTCCCCGTATTACCAGCCTATTCATCGAAGGATTGAAACCCATTTCGGACGCTACCCGCGAACTGATCGCCAAGAAGTTTAAAGGTGCTGTAGGCTTGAATATCGGTATGAGCCCTGCCTTGGTTATCGGACATCCGGCCACATTAGTTGTATCATTGCTATTAATCCCTGTTACTATTTTATTGGCAGTTGTACTTCCGGGTAATGAATTCCTGCCATTGGCCTCGTTAGCCGGTATGTTCTACGTATTCCCGTTGGTATTACCTATCACAAAAGGAAATGTGATAAAAACCTTCATCATTGGTTTTGTTGTGCTGGCCATCGGTCTGTATTTTGTAACTGATCTGGCACCTTACTTTACCAAAGCGGCACATGACGTATATGCCAAGACACAAGATGCCGCCGTAAATATTCCGTCGGGTTTTGAGGGGGGAGCGTTGGACTTTGCTTCAAGTCCTTTCTCATGGGCTATTTTCCATTTGACTTATTCATTCAAATGGATTGGTTCCGGAATTTTAGTACTGATAACACTATTCTTAATGGTGCTGAACCGTCGTTCCATCATTAAATACCAGAAAACAATGAAAAATTAAAATTTAAAGATAACGATTATGAAAAAATTAGCAATTGCAATGATGCTGAGTGTTTCTGCTTTGGCAGCTTCAGCTCAAGTAAATTACAAAGTACAGACCGCTTGCCATCCGCAAGATGTGAAACACTATGATACAGAACGTCTTCGTAGCTCATTTATGATGGAAAAGGTGATGGCACCGGATGAAATCAATGTTACATACACCCTTTATGACCGTCTTATCTACGGAGGAGCTATGCCAGTAAACAAAATACTAAAGTTAGAAACTTTCCGCGAACTGGGTCCGGAAATCACTTACTTCCTTGAACGACGTGAACTAGGGGTCATCAATGTAGGGGGTGATGGTGTGGTTACTGTAGACGGTAAAGAATATCCTATGAAATACAAGGAAGCACTCTATGTAGGTTGCGGAAATAAAGAGGTTACTTTCAAAAGTAATGACGCTACCAAACCGGCCAAATTCTATATCAATTCGGCACCGGCTTACAAACCATACGTTACTCAATTGATCACTACTGACGCTAAACTTCAAAAAGCAAATCCTAAACAATATGCTTTGGCCATTTCAGATCATTATGGAAAAATGGAAGACAGCAACGACCGTATTGTAAACCAATTAATTGTAAAGGATGTGCTGGAAAGAGTAAAAAACGGTGGTACAAATCAATTGCAGATGGGACTTACCGAACTGGCTCCGGGTTCTGTATGGAACACCATGCCGGCCCATACACATACCCGTCGTATGGAAGCCTACTTCTATTTCAACCTGCCTGAAGGAAATGCCATTTGCCACCTGATGGGCGAACCGCAAGAAGAACGTCTGGTATGGTTACATAATGAACAAGCCATTACTTCTCCGGAATGGTCTATCCACGCCGCTGCAGGTACCAGCAACTATACCTTTATTTGGGGTATGGGAGGTGAAAACCTGAAATACAGTGACAAGGATGAAATAAAATACACAGATATGAGATAAGTAGAATGGTACACACCATTACTCATTAACTCTTGTCATTCTGAATGTTGCAAGAAATCAACCCGTTTTTAGGTTTTTTGCGACATTCGGAATGTTTTTTTAGAAATCTTACCATTGTACCGATTTATACAGGCTTTCCACCAATTTTTGCATAGAGAATAGGTACAGAATGGTTATTTTTGCGTCTAATAAGAAAAACATAATTAAATCTATTATCATGAGTACATTTCAAAAAGTAGGTGAGAAGATGACAAACTTCAGATGGATAATCTGTGGTCTGCTATTCTTTGCCACTACAGTCAATTACCTCGACCGTCAGGTGCTTTCACTAACCTGGAAAGACTTCATTGCTCCGGAATTTCACTGGACGGATTCGAATTACGGAGATATCACAGCTATTTTTTCTATAGTATATGCTATCGCCAACCTGTTCGCCGGTCGTTTCATCGATTGGATGGGGACTAAAAAAGGTTATCTTTGGGCTATCTTCGTCTGGTCTTTAGGAGCTTGTCTCCATGCATTGTGCGGCTGGGCTACCGAAGAGACATTAGGTATTCATAATGCAGAAGAAATGCTTTCTGCAACAGGAGCTGTCGCTTCAACTATCGCCATTACCAGCGTTTATTACTTTATTGCTGCCCGAATTGTATTGGGTGTAGGTGAAGCAGGAAACTTCCCGGCAGCTATTAAGGTGACAGCCGAATATTTCCCGAAAAAGGACCGTGCATACTCCACTTCCATCTTCAATGCCGGCTCTACAGTAGGCGCGTTAGCTGCTCCGATCACTATTCCTCCCTTGGCGCGTTATTTTCAAAGCATTGGTGTGGGTAATGGATGGGAAATGGCTTTCATCGTTATCGGTGGCTTAGGTTTCATCTGGATGGGACTTTGGATGTTCCTCTACAAGAAACCCAATGTCAACCCTCGCGTGAATGCTGCCGAATTGGAATATATTGAACAAGACAACAACAATCCTGAAGAATCTAAAGCACAACAAGCTGCCGCCAACGACTTTGACAACAAGAAGATTTCATTCTTGCAATGTTTCAAATTTCCCCAAACATGGGCTGTATTTGTCGGTAAATTCATGACTGACGGCGTATGGTGGTTCTTCCTTTTCTGGACTCCGGCATATATTTCGGATGTATATGGTTTCGCCTCAGACACAGGTACTGCACAAATGTTGATTTTCGTATTATACGCTATCACCATGTTATCTATTTATGGTGGTAAGTTACCTACTATTATCATTAACAAAACTGGTAAGAATCCGTATGCAGCCCGTATGCAGGCTATGCTTATCTTTGCCTTGTTCCCATTGCTGGCACTGTTTGCCCAACCTTTAGGCAATTATTCATATTGGTATCCTATCATTATCATCGGTATTGCAGGTGCGGCACACCAATCATGGTCTGCTAATATTTACTCTGTAGTAGGCGATATGTTCCCCAAAAGCACCATCGCTACTATCGTAGGTATTGGTGGTATGGCAGGTGGTATAGGTTCATTCTGCATTAATATGGGATCAGGCAGACTGTTTGACTATGCAGCAGAAACGAATATGACTTTTATGGGATTCGAAGGGAAACCTGCCGGCTACTTCATCATATTCTGTGTATGTGCCGTAGCTTATTTAGTTGGTTGGATTATTATGAAAGCATTGGTTCCCAAATACAAACCGGTTGATGCCTAATTAAAGAATTCACCACAGACTACACATCTAAGTAGTCTGTGGTGTGTTTTCCCTAATAAATAGTTTTCAGAAGATGTTGATAGATAGAATTATGATTTAATATTTCAGGGACTCCTGTGATAAAAAGTTGCTTGCGTGCACGCGTTAAAGCGACATTCAGCTTACGGTCAATCTGTACGCCGTCTTCTTCTGTCAGGTTAGGCAGAAACCTTAATTGATAGAGGTGATTCACACAAAAAGAATAAATAATAACATCACGTTCGCTGCCCTGATACCGTTCTACCGTGTCAATGGAAATCCTACTCAGAGCAGGAATAGCCAATGTCTGAAGCTCTTTACGTATCAAAGCAATCTGACTTCGATAAGGAGTAATGATCCCTAACGTTCGATTCGGATCAAATTCCTCTTCATAAGCCAGATACACCTCTCTGGCCAAACCGGCAACAATCCGTGCCTCATATTGGTTTGTCTTTCCGGAAATGCTCTCCAAATCCTGTTCCGAAGGAATAAAACGTACTGGAGCCTCTATGTGTTCCAACTGATGAGGTAGTCCCAAAGCTTCCAATCTTCCAGCATAAAATGCTTTATTGGGAAAAAAAGCCACTCCCGGATGCATACGCCCCTGACGGCAAAGCATATCTATCGCTTTAGGAGATTCTTCTTTTAAATGAAAACGATAAAGCCGCTCAAACAGAGAATCTTTTAAATTAAAAAGTCCGACTTTCCTCAGCCCCTCATCATGCACTTCAGAATGTCCGCTATTCTGCAAAATAACGGCAGGTAACTGTTTATGATCACCTATCAGAATAAATTTACCGACTGCATTTCTTTCATCGGCAAACTTGGCACACAGAATACCCAACAATTGGGGTTCCAATATTTGGGTAGCCTCATCCACTATGGCTACATCAAAACGTTTTAATTTAAAAAGTTCAGCCTTAGCCGCAATAGAGGCCACGGTTCCAACATACACTCTGCAATCTGTCATACGGGTATTCACCTCCCGCCTGCTGTTACATTCCGCCAATATATTCTCCAACAGATGTCCTCTAAAACGTACATCACAGGAAAGTTCACTTCCCACCCGTATATAATCTATACCGGAGGTTATAGAAGAAAGTGACTGACATATTTCATCCACAGCCCGGTTGGTATAAGCTAGTAACAATATCTGCATAGATGATGTTGCATAAAAATGTTCCACCATTCTACGCAACGCTCTTGAAGTCTTTCCTGTTCCGGGAGGTCCCACCAGAAGAAAGTAATCACGGGCCGCTTGCGCTTTCAACGCCACTCTCTCAAAATCATCACCTGCCTGCGCTATAGCTTCATCAAAAGACGAATCAAAGCAGGGGGGACGTTGTCCCAGCAACAACTCCCGTCTTTCCGTATTCGCATCCAGAAAAGCAGAAAGTCCCAAATACATACTGCGAAATGTAGTATCCATCGTATCATGTTCTACAGCATAACGGCTGTCCGGAGGAAAAACCGAAACATTACGCTGTGTGGCACGTAGCCGAATACGCAATTCTGTATCTGTAATCTGCTCGATGTTACCCTTAAAAACCATTTTATTGGTCACATTATCCGAATCATGATTACGCTCATACAATACAACTACATCTCCTGTACGGAAATTAGGAAGAAACATTTCGTCATATTGCGGAATGGACAAGAGTATATAAGCCTTATGAACCTGTGACGCCTTATTCTCAATGATCTGCAAATCATATAATATTTCCCCTGCCTCACGTTTCTCATCCAGTGTACTCAGCCAAAGAGCTGAAGCCCCTGCACGTCCTTCATAATCCACATCCCCCGATTTGGAGGTATAAAGTTCTTTTGTAATGAAATTATAAAGCGTATAGAAATAGGCCTGCTCCAAAGGTTCCAATGCCGACAGTTTTTCTCGGAAACGTGAGATAGAAGGCTTCAGATACTGTTCCCAGAATCTTCCACGCAACTTTCTTTCATTCATTACCTCCGGATTAATTTGCGCTAACAAATTTCGTGTAAAATCAGAATGATTATGGAATTGTACCCCATACTCGGCAGCAACAATACGGTTGCGCAGATTGATAACCCGCCTTACCTGAGCCCACGATGCTCTGGCAGGGTATAATAAAGGATAACGGGTATAAAGCAAATAGGGATGCATACGCCGCCGGTCCTGTCCCATGCTGTATTCCAGTACCGCCATATATAGCAGCATCTGAACCTTGTTGTTTTCCTTGGGTTCCACTTTTCCCTGTATGGAGAATTCATCTGCTTTTCCCGATTTCATTTCGATAAAACTGCTCATATCCCGCTGCATATAGTCCAAACGTCCCTGAATACCCAATGCCTCACAAATATAAGACGGTTCCAGAACAGCATCCTTTTTATCCAAGTTATAACCAGGTTCCAGAAAAGTATGCTGCACGATATCCCGTATATGCTCAAAGTGCATCCGGCAATCCTTGGCAAACTCTTTCTCTTTGGACGGGTCACGAAGTTCGGCACAAGCAGCCAGTTCAATGGGATACTGCCGGAACGCCTTCTTCATACAGTCTATATAGTCCGGTTCCTCCTCACCTGCATGTATCCATTCATCCAGAAAAAGATTGGCTATATTTCCCAGCAGCAAAGGCCGGGCGTTATCAATCGGAACCAACCGGCTTAAAAAGTAATTTGCCGGATGGCTGCCATAATCCTTGTAGCATTCTGCCAGTGAACTGATATCTATTAGATAATCCGGCTCCAATACGATAAAAGAAGGGGTATAAATTCCTTCCCTATCTACAAAAACATCCAAAAGATTAAGCTGGGCATATCGCCAAAGTTCCTTTATAGTTTCTTCAAATTCATGGTTTATACCGGGTTTATTATAAACAACCCGAATAGGTTCATCAGCTATTATATCTACAGGATGTACATACAGATAGGTATCATCGGCATAATCAAAGCATACCCGTATACGACGGATGTATTCCTTCTTTTCTTTTTTCCCTAAAGATGTTATTTCTTGTTTAGGAAGAACCGAGAATAATTTCAAAGGAATATCTTGTGCAAACATCTTCCTATACGCAAAAGCCACTGCACGTAAATCACGTAGAAACTCTTCTTTGGCAGGAAACTTACGATGATTCAAAATATCATTGGAAGTCAAACGAAATGTATGTAACTGGTTCTGCTCTTTTATATCCAGTTCATATTGAGTGGCTACATAATTAATACGGGCGGCCAAATCAGTGATCTGCAAACTATTCCCTTGTATCCGTTCACGCACCACACGCTCCAATGATTCACGCAATTGTCTGTAACGGCGTTCTAATGGCTGGTTCTCATCTATATAAAGCCTGTATAATTCTTCGTAATACTCTGCTATTTCTTCATTCATGCCGTAAAGATACACAATTTATCATTAATAGAATACCGGCATAATAATAGGATGGGTTTCCCATTTGCGGGTCATCGGATTAAATTCCCTCTCTGCCCCCGCTTCAATACCGAAACTATCCGATATTTTGAATTCCAAAGTACCTCCGTATGAATTTTGATTCATAAAAAGCTGAGAGGCTGGAGTCATGCCGTATCCATTATACACAGAATATGTGCCGAACATATTAATTTTCATCCTGTCATTAATGCGAAAAGACAATTTTCCCTTACCACCGAAATCATTAAAGCGGACTCCATATACATTGTATTTAGCAGCATATACTCCTCCTGTCACGGTTATAAAATCATTGAGCCGCTGGGTATACATCACCCCGACATTGCGTGCCTCGCCTATAGAAGACAATCCTTGAAATGAATGATAACCACTCAGAATCCCTGTATTATTAATCTGACAAGCACGTCCATCTATATAATCATGGCCGAAAGGATTCCCGGAAAAAGTATAGGGAGATATTTTAGACATTTCTTCACGAGGAGTTAAATCAAATTTTGGCATCCGCAGCGTATCAGATAAAACGGGAAGTGTCAACGTAGGAGGTTCGTTTATAAAATCCATACTTTTATCAACCTCATTCATCTCATTGATAAATTCATTGATTTTATCTTGTCGAATGATGAGCGTATCCTTGTCATTTTCAGCTTGTGCCAGACCATACAAGGAAAGAATGCAAAAGAATAAGAAAAAGCCAATGCGTTTCATTTGTAAATGTGTTTTTTCAAAATTACAATTTCCGCATTGACTTTTCCCGTTTCATTAAGACTTAATAAGACTTTTTGGCTGTATTCCTCAAAACACTATTGATTTACCATGGGAAGTTCGAACCATTTGGTAGAAATATAATTCTTATTTGAATCTACAGCAATCAATACCTGATCATTATCTCGGTTATAACTGCCATCATAGATAAAAGGAGTAATTTTACTATCAAATTCCCCTATAAAAGAAAGTTTTCCATCCTTAGGGCTATACCACCATACTTTCTTTTTTGCGCCACTGATTTTAGTCAAGTCAACAGACATCGGGTTTCCGGAATAATTGTATACTAACAAATAATCCTTTCCGCGAGTAGCAATGGCTCTATCATAACGATTCCCATTCGTACCGGCAATCACACTTTGATCTGGTACACGTTCAAAATAAGGGAAAGTTAACATCAGATTCTTCAGATATTTCATCTGATTGAAGCCGGGATCCTGCATCGCCTTATACCAAGGTTTCTCTATTCCATCAGCCCCATATCCACCCGGTGTACCCGGTTTCAAGAACTGCATGATATTGTTATGTCCGTACGTATGTCCGCAAGAACCCGCAAAAACAGACCAATACCCATAGCGTCTTACATCACAGTCACGCCAGAGTGGCTGGGCAGGATCATGCAATCCCTGAGGAATACCTTCATAACTGGGTTCTGCATCCAAAACAGGCTTCAATGGAGTCATAGACAAAGCATCTTCTACATAACGCCAATTGTCCTCCTCCAATCCGGTTACAGAAGTATCACCATCTCCTTTTTTCTGACCATAGCGTCTGTGCCCACTTTGGAACATATTCATATCCATCCACTCCTTATTATTCAGATGTGCAGCACTAGATGTACGGCCAAACGGATGAAAAGTCATTATATGATTCTTGTCCACAGCAAGAATGCTGTTTGCCAAGGCTTCCCAAATCTCGGTATTCCGGTCGGCGTATGTATCTCCACCGATTACCCAAATGATATTAGGAGCATCTTTATATCGTTCACCTAAAAATTTACCATACGCCTTGGCCTCTTCGACATTCATCTTTCCGGAGCGTACCAAACCTCCCCAGATACATACCATCGCTATATAAATACCGTTCTGCTCAGCTTTCTGAATAATATAGTCCATGTGGTCCCAATATCCATAAACTCCTTTTCTGTCTATATTCTTAAAGTTAAAGCCATCTATCATGGAATACTGACCATAGAAATTCATAGCAGGGACTCCATTTATAGTCTGTACTTGTACCACATTAAATCCTGCCTGACGACAATGTTCCAGATAATAAGCAACTTCATCCCTGTTCAGTTTCTCGGGCAACAGCCATCCTGTATCCCCCAACCAGAAAAAAGGAGTTCCGTCCGCATTCATCAGATAACGATTTTCTTTACTTACTTTCAGTCGTCCATGGCTCCAAGGTTTATAGATCCCGGACTTTCCTTGGGCTGACGCCGAAGTCAATTCTCCCCCCAACAAAAGGAGAAGAACAAATAATACCAGATTCTTGTTTTTCATTTGCGCATTTATCATATAAATTTCAAAGCCCAAAGTAACTTATTCAAGTAAACAATTCAGGGTAATAACTAGTCTTTTTGAGGGAATCTTTTAGCTTCCTCCGCTTTCAGGTTCAGCAAAACTGATTCAGGAACTTTTATAATAGTACCATGCTTATGTCCTTGCGGAATAGAAATCTGATTGTCTATAGGAGTAAAGGTCTTAAAATCCTTTGTCGCTACGGCTCCAAACCGACCTTCCCGATAAACATCAAAATAAATCAACCATTCATCACCTACTTTCACGGCACACGGTCCCTCGGAATAAGTCGGTGCAAATTTCGTTGACGGACTAGTATAAGGCCCTTCCGCCGATGGTCCGGACACACAGAACAGATCACTGTAACCAGGCTTACGATTGTCTTTTATAATTAATACATAGTCATTTTTATCACGCTTTACTATAAATCCGTCAATAGAATTAAATCCGGGATCATAAAATGCCTTTGCCGGAGCAAACGTTTGGAAATCCTTGGTCGTGGTATAATAGGCACGGTGACTTTTATTAGCTCCCAAACTATCGGCTGCCGTATATCTCTCTACTGGAATGGCAGAGGACCAGGCAACGATGAACTGTCCCTTTTCATCATCATAGAAAACTTCCGGTGCCCACACATTGTTAGTCAAAGAGTCTTTCATCACTTTGATTTCACGTTGTTCGCTCCAATGAATCAAGTCTTTAGAACTGGCATAACCAAATCCTTGTTCCCCATTCCAACTGATGGTCCACACCAAATGAAAGGTTCCATCCGGACCTTGGGTAATGGACGGATCACGCATCATCGAATTGGGAGCATATTTCTGTTCTTCGGTCTGTTTAGTGAAATAATTATAATAAGGGGTCTTGTTTCCTATTTCCGGTTTCAGCCATGAACCTGCAATACTATCCCAATGATAACCGTCATAGCTGTAAAGATAATGTAACCCGTCCAATGCCGGCTCACGATGAGAAGTGAAGATATAGACTTCCTTGTCAGGTTTTGTACAAGTAGTAAAAGCCAATAAGGCAAATACGAAAGAAAAAAATAATTTCATAGCATGCTGTTTTATGATGAATAAACCTTTTCCAACAGGACGAAACAACAAGTATTTTGTACTCTATACTTCTTAAAGTATCAATCCAAATCAATAATAAATATCCATCATATAACAAGATGTATCTCGAGACATAAAATACGAATTATATCCCGAGATAATCCTACATAGAATAATTATAAAAATTACCCTTTAGTCTCCAAATAAACCAGCTGCGTCTGCAAATACTCTTCCAGACCATGTTTACCATCCGCGCCACCGATACCAGATTTACGCCATCCGGCATGGAATCCCTGCATAGCTTCAAAATTCTCACGATTCACATAAGTTTCACCAAATTTCAACGCACGAATCAATTTAAATGCCATATCCAGATTCTGAGTATAAATAGAAGAAGTCAACCCATATTCACAATCATTAGCCCAGGCAATGGCGTCTTCCACCTCTGTAAACTCAACAACCGGAAGTACCGGTCCAAAAGTTTCTTCCTGAATAATATCCATCTTTTGGGTACAATTAATCAAAATCGTCGGTTCAAAGAAATATCCTTTAGTACCGATACGATGACCACCGCATAGCAACTCAGCTCCCTGCTCAATAGCTTTTTTCACTTTCTCTTCTACTGATTTCAGTGCTTTGGCATCAATCAACGGACCCATATCGAGGTCTGTATACTGATTCGGATCCCCCACTTTCACCTGCTTGAATCCTGCCAACAGTTTCTCAAGGAAAGCCTCTTTTATACTAGAATGTACATACACGCGCTCACAACAATTACATACCTGTCCTGTATTAATAACACGCGAAGCAATAATGGATTTTACAGCTAAATCCAAATCTGCATCCGGCATTACAATACCGGGAGCCTTTCCCCCCAATTCCAAAGAAACCTTCGTCACATTGGCAGAAGCGGCTGCCATGGTTTGTATTCCAGCCTCCACACTTCCGGTCAGACTAACCATACCTACTTTAGGGTTAGCAGCCAGTTCATGTCCTATCACCGAACCACGACCGTTTACTAGATTGAATACACCTTTAGGCAACCCAACTTCATCTACAATCTGTGCGAAAACATATGCATTTTCCGGTGTCAGCTGACTCGGCTTTACCACAATTGTATTCCCCGTCAACAGAGCAGGAGCGGCCTTACGGGCAATCAAGAAAAAAGGAAAATTCCAAGGCAGGATGCCTGTTGTCACCCCAATAGGTTTCTTAAAGACAAATATATTTTCGTGAGGACGGTCACTAGGAATGATTTCCCCTTCATAACGACGGGCCCATCCGGCTATATAATCAAGATAATCAGCCGTAAATAACACCTCTACATTAGCTAATCCTCTTGTTTTTCCACCCTCCCGGATGATAATATCAGTCAATTCCTGTTCCCGCTTTCGGATACCTTGTGCAATCCGAGTTAAATAGCCGGCGCGTTCAATAGAAGTAAGACTTTCCCAAGAAAGCTGTGCCTTTACGGCGGCATTTATAGCTGCGCGTGCATCTTCCGGTGTGCCATCAGGCATTTTAGATATCACTTCTTCCGTAGAAGGGTTCAATACATCAATCCACTTATCGGATTGGTTTTCGATGAATCGTCCATCGATGTACATCTTTAGTTCTTTCATGGTCTTAAATTTAAAATGAGTATCTTAATTTCTTTCAATCTGAAATATTCAAGCAGTATTTTACAAATATATCGTTATTTATAAAGCCCCAAAATGTATTTTTGTTCATTAACATGGAAATTTATACACTTTAAGCTTTTTAAGAAACGAACTGATATTTACCGCCCGATTATACAATAAAGGTTGCCCACTCTATATTTCTTTCTCTTTTCCACGCAGATAAACAGAAGGAGACACGCCATAGTGTGTCTTGAAACAACGGCTAAAATAAAGCGGATCACTGATACCTACTTTATAAGAAACTTCGCTCACATTATAATTACCTTCCAACAATAATTCCGCCGCTTTCTTCAGACGAATAATACGGAAATATTCATTAGGAGTATGCCCTGTCAAACCACGAACTTTTTTAGAGAATACAGTACGCCCCAATTTCATCCGGGCAGCAAAGTCTTCCATCGTAAATTCCGAATTTCCCAACTCCTGCTCTATAATAGCTTGCAATTTATCAAGGAACTGTTTATCTTTATCAGAAGTATAAATAGCCGGTCGCTCTATACTGGGATCATTCACATATTTCTCACGTAACTTTTCACGCTGGTCAATCAATTGAACCATCCGTGCCAAAAGCAATTTTAAGCTGAACGGTTTGGTTACATACGCATCCGCCCCACTTTCTACTCCTTCCAATTTATTTTCGGTAGTTCCCATTGCTGTCAGCAGAATGATCGGAATATGACTGGTACTAAATTCATTTTTTAACTTACGGGTTACTTCATACCCATTCATTCCCGGCATTAGGACATCACATATTATCAGATCAGCATCATAAGTCCGTGCACGTTCAAAACCCGCCACACCATCAGCCTCGGCTACCACCTCAAAATAAACAGATATTTCTTTCTTCAAAAATTCACGAATATCAGTATCATCTTCAATGATCAATATCTTTTTCTTGTTTAAAGGAGCCGCCATCTGTTCTTCTTTTACGAGACGGCACGGAATGCCTTCATCTGTATGATCCGTTTCTTCCATTAAGGCTGTAGAGATCAAAAAATCTTTTGACTCATATACAGAACTATCCAATGGCAAAGTGACTGTAAAAACAGAACCCTGTCCTTCATTCTCCGCATATTCAATGCTTCCTTTATGCACATTTACAAGTTCGTGAGTCAAATGCAACCCGATTCCCATACTATCACCAGAGAAACTACTTTGCATAAATCGAGAAAAAAGTTGCCCGCGTTTCTCCAAAGGAATACCAATACCGGTGTCTGACACGGAAATGATCAATTTTTTGTTTCTTCTTCCACATCTACCGAACAAACTATTTTCCCGCCCTCCGGTGTGTACTTAAATGCATTGGACAGAAGATTATAGACTATCTTATCCAGTTTACCTTTATCAACAAACATAGGATAAGAACTGACAGAAGGAATAAATTTAAATTCCATTTCTTTAGATTCCGCCGTTTCCCTAAAACTCAGAAATATATCGTAAAGAAAAACGATAACATCTGTTTCTTCTAATGAAAGAACCAGTTTATTATTCTGCATTTTTCTGAATTCCAGCAATTGATTGATTAATCTGAGCATCCGCTGCGTGCTTCTATCCATCACTTTTATAGGATAAGCCAATTCTTTAGAACCCCTACCCATAGCCTCTATTTTTTCCAAGGCTCCTTGGATCAACGTCAACGGGGTACGAAACTCATGAGAGATATTGGTAAAAAAGACCAACTTATATTCTGTCAACTGTTTTTCTAATTGAATACGATTCCGCAAGATAGCAAACTTATGGATTAGTCTGAATGTCATATACATTGCCATACAAATCAGCATTATATAAATGGCAAAGGCCCAACCTGTTTTCCAAAAAGGCGGAGTAATAACAATCTGTAATACGGTTTCATCTTCCCCCCATACACCGGAAGCACTGGATGCTTTTACATGTAACTGATAAGTACCCGGCAACAAATTTTTATAAGCTGCAAAATTCAAGGAGGAAGGGACTCCCCAATCTTTATCGTATGGAATTAACTTATAAATATACTTGGCATCATTTGCCATAGAATAGTCAAAAGTAGAGAAATCTATACTGAATGAATTCTGATAATATTTCAATTCTATTCTATTTGTATAACTTAATGCCTCTGTCAAAGGAGAATCAATATCCCCGGGACGAACAGAAATTCCATTTATTTTTAAATCAGTGAGAACCACCGGAGAAACGACATGCTGTGGCATGACTTTTTCAGGATCGACCACAACCAAACCATGATTCGTTCCAAACAGCAAATGTCCGTTTTTCATAACACAGGCACTACTCTCCAAATAGACATTGCCGGGCATTATCGCTGAAAAAAAGAAACTATCAAAAACCTCCGTATCCGGATCAAACCGGGACATTCCATATTCGGTACCCAGCCAGATTTTTCCATCTCTATCCTCCACTATAGACTGGACTACATTATTTACCAACCCGTCATCCTCATCATAATGCCGGAATTCCAACTGATCATAAGTTTGTCCTGACTGGCAGACAGAAAAGCCTTTACCGGTGGTTCCAATCCACATACGACCTTTGCTGTCACAAAAAATATTACGAATTTCATTGCTACGTATTTTCCCATTATCCAAATTATAAACGTAATACTGCCGCGAATCATTCAACAAAGAATCCGGATGGAATACATAAATACCATTATTGGTTCCTACCCACATCCAATGATTCCTATCAGCAGTAATAGTACGAACCTCTTGCTCTCCAAAACTCCCCTTCAAAAAATGACGAAACACAAAATCGTTTTTCTTATAAACAGCCAAATCGAGTCCTCCCCCGAAAGTTCCAATCCACATTCTATCCCGGTAGTCCCTATAGATATCATAAATATGATTATGTGCAAGTGAATTCACATCATCAGCCCGATGCACATACCATCTATCGCCTATACATAATCCATTCCCACGGGTTCCCATCCATACTTGCCCTTTGTCATCCTCTTTGAGAGCAAAGACACTAAGATGATAATAATTTCTTTGCAATAAATTCAAGTGACAGTCATAAGCAAACAATCCCCCCCGACGATTTCCTACCCGCACATCCCCATTCTCCATACACGTAACCATACGTATGGTATTGGAACGATCCACCAATTTCTCATTTTCAGGATAAATATAAGTTGCCCCATCATTTAATACTGACAATAAAGCTATGCCGGAATATTCTGATCCCAACCAGATATTACCGGTTCTGTCGCCCATAGCATATAAAAGAAAATCAGAATTCACCCGATTAAACTCATCCACATGATACGAGTAATGGGTCATCTCCTCTTTTTGAGAATCATAAACAAACAAACCATTACCATAGGTAGAAATCCATATCAGTCCACGTGGAACATCTTGTATGATATGATAACGTTCATCCCCTATCAACTTAACTTTTTCATCAGACATTAATCTAAAAATCCGGACGGCACGTGTCCGGACATCAATATAATGTACAAGACCAGTGCCATTGGAAATCCACAGATTATTCAAATTATCCTTTTCACATTTTCCTAAACGAATATCAAGCGATGAATCATGAATCAATCTTTTCTCAGACATACTAAACACCTCTCCACCCTCAGGAGTAAAAAACACCCAATCGTTCTGTAAACGACAGGACTCATAGGTATTAAAAGCAGAAAGTTTCCACGGCAACCGGGCTGTCAAAAACAAATTCTTACCTGAAGACTTTTCATAAATACCTCCATCAGAGGTTACAAAAAAAATCTTGTGACGAAAAGACATCGCCCCTACAAAAGACAAACTATCTTGAACTACCTGGGTATATCCCTCTTCTGTCACCTGAAACAGCCCAAGCTGAGTACAAATCCAAATCACTCCCTGTTCATCCTCATAAACGGAATTCACTGCATTAGTTGATAATTTCCCATTTTCCTTTGTAAAAGATACAGAAGAGTGAATTCCATCCTTACAGACTATTTTACGACATCCACTCTGATGATGCCACAGCCAAATATCCCCGACAGCAGTTTCCAATATTTTATTGTAAGGCCGTCTATATTCCCCACACCCCGTAAAATCAACAAAACAATCATGTTTCAAATCGTAACAACTCATTAATTCCGGAGCAGTGATAAACCATAAGAAACCATTTCGATCTTCTTGTATCTTCTTTACATGATGATTTGCCAAAGAAATTTTATCGCCTGATTCCGGACGGAATGTCACAAATGAATGGCCATCATAGCGGCTCAGCCCATCTAATGTACCCATCCAAATAAACCCTTTGCTGTCTTGAAACAGATAACGTACCGAATTATTCGCCAATCCGTCACTAGTCGTGATAAAAGTAGGATGTACATCTACCGATGCATGCATTTCCCAACCTATACACCCAAAAACAACCCATAACAGACAAATATATGTTTTCATACAATTTCAATCAGATTCATACCAGGCATTTAAATATATGACGTACATCATTTTCCCGACATACGCCATATTAGCAAAGATAGTAAAAATAAACGGATGTGCCCTATCAACAAAAGAAAAATCATCTATTCATAGTTTTCCAGTTTCCATTCATCTTTCCACTCTATCATCGGTATGCCATCCTTCACCACAATTGGCAGAAATACATAAGTAGCCTTATATACATCTTGATTAGGATTAACAAGCGTATAAAATCTGTCGGCCACTTTAGGAGTTGCAAAATCCTTTGGATAAGGACGGTGATCCTTGTACCGGGTCAAGAAAGACTGCCAGTCTTTCTTGGGTATATCCGTTTTATTAGTATGCGGTAGCCAACGATCGGCCATAGCCACATAAAGATCCTTTCCCGGAATCTTTATCACACTTGTAATCTGCGAGCAAAAAGAATGTGCATACTCATCACCTATGTGTGGATTCCCTAACACCGTATATTCACCATGATAATCATCGAATACCGCTACTTCCGAAGGGTTGGGAGTATAACTAGTTGTCCCTGATGTATAAATATAATGTTTACCATCCATTACAAAATGTGCTGCCGCCTCACGTGTAAACGGTGGAACCTTTCCAACAAAATGTTCTGAATACCGGCCATTTACATTTGTATAATCATCAGAAAGTTCAGCACATATCTGCTCCCAATGAGGACGCTCAAACCAAACATAACCTTTTCCTGTATCGGGATCAGCATACATGTCAAAATCCCCCACAGCAAAGCCATTAGGTTTCAGATTGCGGACAAAATGATAGGGTCCCATAAAATGTTCAGCTTCTAGAATAACAAAATGCCCATCATTACTTTGTGATTTCAGCCAGCATACATACCTGCCTGTTTTGGCACAATAAAGAATATGTGGGCGTTCCAATTTCTGACAATGATGCAAAGGTGAATGTGGATCAGTAGCAGGTTCAATTATCCTCCCCTCATCTTTCCAATTGTAAAAATCAGTAGATGAGTAACAACGTACTCCGCCAAACATCCGATTGGTACCAAACAGAGTATGAGTTTTATCCTCACCATACCAATAATATTTGCCTTCACGAAAAGTCACTTGAAACCCATGGGCCTGAATAGGTTTTCCTTCAGTATCAAGCCACACTTCACCAGGACGAATGGACTGATAATTTACTGGGACAAGAGGATATGTCTGCACATTTAAATAGCGACATTCTCCTCCCGTTTTTTCTATCTTCACCGAACTACCTGTAGTTACATTGCTGAACCCAAAGAAAGAGGCGTAATCACAATTATCAATACGCATTACTGTATCACAACTCTCTATTCTTACATCTTTCATTGAGAATTTTGTAGCATCGCATATTTTGCCAATCCGATCACAATGTGCTTTGACATTGCCGAAAAAAAAGTTCTTCACCGGCTTCTCCGGTAATGCAGACACATCCACCAATGTGCTACATCCGGTGATCTCCACATCGTGAATGGAAATATTAGCAAACCACGGTGTAAGTGGAGTTATCTCACGGGCCGGATAACGCTGTGCCAACTCACCTACCCAGCGGGCAGAACCAAGCATATCGCAATACAAAGCCTGTCTTTTCACATTAGCCCGCACCCGTTCCACATATATATTCTCCACAAAACCTCCTCGTGGACGACGAGTTTTAAAACGGAAAGCCTGGTCTGTTCCCTCAAAAACACAATCGTACATATATACATTTCTCACTCCACCGGCAATCTCAGTACCACACACAATACCGCCTGCTCCCCTCAGTGCTATACTTTTACGTATAACGACATTACTAGTGGGACGATTCACTTTCAATCCATCCTTACCCCGCCCGGACTTCATGGTGTAACAATCGTCCTGACAATCGAGCGAACAGTATTCTATCAGTACATCATTACTTGAATCAATATCAATACCATCCGTACGTCCATGTCCGAAACTGTTCACTGTAATCCCCCGAATTAAAATATGTTCACAATATTGTGGTACAATATTCCAATACAGTCCCCGTTCAAATGTAACACCTTCTACAAAGACATTCTTACAATTGATAGGGGCAAATGTCTTAGGCAAAAAGACTCCTTCACCATTCTTTCCATCATAAATACGGTCGGCAAGCGGTTTTCTTATCACCTTGTCACTAGACATACTTTCATTACACTTGTATATCTCGCAACTGGTAGGCGGTCCAACTACTTTTCCCTTTCCAGTCAATGCAATATTCTCCTGTCCATCAGCATACAAACAAGCTCCAAGAGAGTAAAGCTCCACCCCCTCATCCCGTGTAAAAACAGCCGGAAGATAATCTATTATATTACCACTGAAACGTAATTCCGCTCCTTCCGAAAGATGCAAATTTACATTACTCTTCAAGATAAGGCGTCCTGTCCGCCATACACCGGGAGGAACTACCACCGTTCCACCACCTCGGCAACTCATACTATCAATAGCCTCCTGAATCGGTTTAGTGGACATACCTTCCTGTTCCATCCTTACCAATATGGTAGATTCGGGAAAAACAGGCCTTTCAAACAAAGGCATAACAAACGGTGATTCAACAGGTTCTATAGTATCGGGCATATTCTGAGGCCCAACTTCACCTATTGTCAGCAACGCTATGCCACAAATAATACTTGTTAATGACATAAACTTAATTATTTAATTAATAATTTATTCGATACATCTAGTTCTTGTCTAATTGAAGTTTTCTTTTAATATATTCCCTTAAATAACTAAGTATTTTGCCCAAATACTAGTCATTAAAAAGAGTTTAACAAATAAACAAGAAAACACTTATCTTATATTCCCCCCATATATCAACTATCCCTTTCGCAATGCTTTATCAGCCCCGACATCTATTCCCTTCCATGCTTTCATATTGGTCCATTCCATATAAGTTTCTGTCCAAAACGAGTCCTCAGCCGGAAGTCCCAATGCTAAAAATATAGTAGCACACATATATAAACTACCCGTATTTATATATGATTCTGACATATTTATCTGGTTGCCGGATAAACCTATTTTTAACCATCCATTCTTATCAAAGTTATTCGGAGTTGCAAATTGTCTATGCAAAACAGCAGTAAGCGCACAACGTACTTGCCCCCCGAGAAGTTTCTCCGGAAGCCTCTTCATTAAACTCATTTGAGAAAGAGCATGGAAAATACCAAAACGATAAACAATAGAACGCCCAACAGCAGGATAGGTTCCTTCAGGTGAAATCAATCGTTCTAATTGTTCTGATAGCCGTTGCTGACGGATTATCTGCTTGTCAAGATTCTCCCCTCCTTCCAAATTATGCTTTTTCATTATAGCAAGGATATCTGTCAACATGGGATGGATAACAATACTATTATAAAAATCCAAGTGAAATTCCTGACCATCACCATACCAAGCATCTCCTTTATACCAACCATCTTCCAAAAAACGATGAATTCCATAATTCAGTCTATATGTGTCACACTCGCCTGTAAATTCCAGCAAAGCAGCCTCCACCATAGATGCAAAAAGCAACCAGTTACTTTCTTTGGGTTTAATGCCTCGAGTTCTTTTCAGTTCCTTAATCAAACGAACCTGCGTTTCTTTATCCAAATTCCCCCAAATTTGTTTAGGAGCTCTTAAAATTCCCTGTACAAGATGAGCAGCATCTACCAGTGGTTGAAAATGCCGATTATCAAACATTAAATAATCCGGCGAGTCTGGATTGACTGCATTCTTAAGACCTTTTAGTGTCATTTGTATATACTTAGCTCGCAATTTGCCTTCTTTTGTCTGATCCTGTCCTAGTTCCAACCAAGGAGCAATTCCACAAATTGTTCTCCCTACAGCCTCCAAATACGAGACCTCTCTTCTCAACGGTTCAGTTGACAAGGATTCAAACGGCATATTCTTTTTCAGTGTCCCTTGACTAAGATTGTCCAATACCGGATTGGCTATTTTTACCATAGTATTCACCCAATACCATCTGTCTTCATTTCCTGTCGGTTGGGCATAAGATTTTAAACAGAAAAGAAGAAAACTAAAGGCAACCCATATTCCTATTCTATTTTTCATTTTGAATTTTCTTTAAACGTAATAAAGCTTCCACATAATAATAATCTGCATAACTCAAAGGTACATCCACTTCCGAATTCTTATTCAAATTTCCTACACTATGTTTCAAAATAAAACCTCCATTAGTTCCAAACTCCGCCAATTAATCCGGTGAAGACAATGAACGAATCTGCGCTTCCGCCAAATCAAACCATGCTGAGGCTTCTTCACTTTTATCCAACTGACTCAATTCAATCAATGCAGAAGCCATGACTGCTGCCGCTGATGCATCACGAGGTGTATTTGGAATATCCGGTGCATCGAAATCCCAATACGGTACTTTGTCTGAAGGCAAGTTGGGATGATTCTTAATAAATCTCGCCACTTTACGGGCCTGTTCCAAATACTCTGGTTTTCCTGTTTCTCTATACATCATTGTATAACCATATAATGCCCATGCTTGCCCCCTGGACCATGCAGACTCATCCGCATAGCCTTGATGTGTATTTTTAGCATGGGGCAATCCTGTAATCGTATCATAAGAAACGACATGATAACAACTGTTATCCGGTCGGAAATGTTGTTTCAAAGTAGTTTGCGCATGAGCATTAATCATATCCATATAAGACTCCTTTCCCGTTTTTTTAGCTACAAATGACAACATCTCAAGATTCATCATATTATCTATAATTACCGGATATTGCCATTTACCTCTAGCCCCCCAAGAATTTATAGCACCGATTTTACTATTAAAACGTGTTGCCAATGATTTTGAACCAGTTTTCAACACCTCCAAATAAGTAGAATCATGTGTCAATCTATACCCATTACCAAAACTACAATACAACATAAATCCCAAATCGTGTGTAGAAGTCATATTCTTGGCCGGTTCCACACGTGAAGTATATAGTTCGGCATATCTCTTTAATTCTTCTGTTGGATCATTTTCATACAAATACCATAACACTCCAGGGAAAAAACCTGAAACCCATGATTTATAACCAACAGTCTTCAATTCATTATTTTCATACGTTCTAGGTAATTTCTTTTCCTGATTTTCCAATTCTTCTGCCAAAAACATAGTTTGTTGGCTTGAAACATTCAATCCTCTTTCCACCACTTCTGATAATGTTTCTTTCTTATCGCAAGATATCAAAAACATACTTATAAGAAGCATTATACTTCCACCATGAAATCTCATATTCTATATTATCTTATTTTAATTCTTTATATAAAATTAACTACACATTTTTACAAACTAGTAAAAGTTGTAACCAAGAAATAATTTATCACCCCTTGATTTTTATGAAAAATAAATACATTGTATAAAACATTCATCCACCCTCAACAAGTTGACTTTATATCATACATTCTATTTTTCAACTCATTGAGGTGGAGAATTCAAAATACCTGTCAAATAACTATATTCTACAGAGGGTACTTAGGATCTGAAACATTATCAGGATTCTGCTCTAATGCAGGATTGGAATCTAATGATGTCTGAGGTATTTTCCACAAGAATGTTTTTTGTGGAACAAACTGTAATTTTTGACAATTATAATATCCATTCTCAAACATATATGTCTTATACTCATAAACATTCTTTCCCAATCTATTTGTACGCAATTCATCATAATACAAATGCCCTTCACCTATGAATTCCCAAACTCGCTCTTGAAAAATTGCATCATCAAAAGCTTCTTTAGATAATCCTGTCGCAATAGGATTACTATTAGATCTATTATGTACAGCATTTAGTTTAGAATATGCGTCCTCTGTAGGCCCATTCAAATAGTTTTCCACTTCTGCATAATTCAACAAAACATCCGAATATCTCATGGCTATATAATTAGCTTTAGAGCCTCCAGTATCATAACAAGACTTAGTACGATCATAAAATTTTACACATCCCGGAGAAGTCGAAGGCCACATTCCTTCACCTTTACCTGAAAATCCTTTATACTCAGGCTCCCACCAACGACGAGTAGTTGTACCAGTTATTGTATATTCCGTCAAAAAGCATTGTTTACGTACATCTTCATCTTGAAAAGAGAAATAACTTTTATGGGCAATTCCTGCACGAGCATACATTTTTCCACCCAAACACTCATCTTTCGTATTAATGCCAAAATAACAATGTAAATCACTTACTTGGGTAGCTCCAAATTGAATTTCCAAAAGTGATTCCTTTGTATTCTTTGCCGCTTCTTCTACAAACCAATACCACAGTGATTTATAATCCGGCAAAAGTTCATATTCTCCTGAAGAAATCACATCTCCTAAATATTTTTTAGCTTCTTGAAAATAAGTTGTATTATAATTATCCATACATCCTCTTGTTAAATAGACATCACCCAACAAAGCTTGCGCGGCACCCTTACTAGCCTTATAATAGGCACCATTTCCCCATTGAGAACGGCTCGGAAGATTATCAATACAATATTTTAAATCATCAATAATATAATCATACGTTTCATCAATCGTTTTACGAGGAATTTCCAAACCATTCAAACCTGATGTATAAGATTCCGGAATAGCTAGTCCTCCATAAATACGAAGCAACACAAACATAGTATAAGCCCGGAAGAAACGCGCCTGGCCATAAATTTGATTACGCTTTTTCTCTTCTATATTTACTTTATCACCACGACCAAGCACAACATTACAACGATTTATTAATTCATATCCACTATCCCATATCTGTATATTATATGTAGTTGACTGATTTACCCCTTGCCAAGAGTTAAAATTTTTCACTCCATCTTTGGAGGAATGCGCTGGCATTGCATGTTCTGTCAACAATTCTAAAGTCATCAACGTTTTATATCCTGCTGTGAATTTACGAAAATCAGCATAAACAGAATTTAAAGCACTTTGCAATTCTTCTTCTGTATTATAATAAGTTCCTGGATTAATAAATGTATAAGTAGATTCTGATAAGTCAGTACAACTCACAAAAGACACTATTGTAAAAAACAAAATAAATATTTTGCTCCTCCAATTTACATTCAATTTACTATGATTAAATATATATGTTTTCATATTACCTTATTTATTAAAATTAAAATTTAGCATTCACGCTTATACTTACACTTTTTATCCATGGATAAGATGTATCCCCATTTTCTGGATTATATCCTCTTTGACTAGAAAAAGTTATAAAATTCTGGAAATTTAGAGATGCACTTAATCCCTTAATACCTTTTACAGCCTTAAATGGATTTCTACCAAAATCATAATTAAGAGCCATGCTTTTAAGAACAAAATAGTACCACCCAGAATTAACACGATCACTTTCGTGAGTATTAGAAGCCCCAGCAGCCGGATATGTACCATTAGGATTGGAAGGACTCCACATTCGTTCATATGCATATTTAGATGGGACACCAATAGTGCTTGCATTCAACTGATTTTCTGAAATTTGCAAATAAGAACTTCCTCCCACAAAATCATCTGCTCCATTTCCCAAAATACTAATCCCCCATTTTTTATATTGTATATTTAAAGCAACCCCATAAATAAGTTTCGGATCTGTTGTTCCAATATTTACCTGATCTTTTACTGTTATTTGGTTATCTCCATCTAAATCTTTATACATTTCATCACCCATTTTAGCTGTTGCCTCAATTTTTCTATAGGCAGCAAGTTGTTCCTCAGTACGTATAATACCATCCGCAAGGAGAGCATAACGAGAATTTAAGGATTCTCCCACCTTTAAATAACTACTTAATCCTAACCCTGATTTCAAAGTTATGGACTGTACATCATTATATAGTTCTTTTATCTTATTCGTATTACGGCTTAAATTCACTGTCGCATCAATTTTCAAATCATTCAGATCAATAATATTACCTGTAATAGATAGTTCCCAACCTTTATTCAACACAGAACCCACATTACTCAACATTGAAGAAAATCCAGAAGTGGAAGGTATAGGTACATTATAAAGTAAATCAGAGGTTTTCCTATGATAATAATCTGCAGTAACATGGATACGATTCCACAAAGATAAATCAATGCCAATATCAAATTGATTGGCACGTTCCCATTTTAAATCAGGATTACCAATTGTTTCATAAAAGCCTTGAATCTCAGTATCATTATATATATAATTATCAACTTTCAGTTGTGCTAATGATTTGTAATTACCAATCTCTTGATTACCTGTAACACCAAAACTTCCACGTACTTTCAAATTAGTTATAACTTTATTTCCTGCAAGAAATTTTTCCTCACTTGCACGCCAAGCTAAACCTATTGACGGGAAAAATCCCCATTTATTATTCTCACCAAATCGAGAAGAGCCATCATAACGGGCTGTAGCTGTTAATAAATAACGATCTTTATATGCATAAGTAACACGTCCAGTCCATGATATCAACGAATTTTCATATTTATCACTTCCATACTCGACTGTTTCCCTATTTGCTTGTCCCATATCCCATGCACCAGTCTCATCATTTGCAAAACCATTACCAGAAATAGATAAAGTTTCATACATATAATTTTGCCATGAATAAACACCAGTAGCAGTAAAACGATGATCTCCCCATTCATTCATATACGAAAGTATATTTTCGGTAAGACGGCTCATTTTTTTTGTATATCCATTTCCACCTTTTCCATATCCAGTTGAAGTCGTTATTTTTGATGTTGTATAATTATAATCACGCTTATTAGCAATATCAAGACCAAAATTCGTCTTAAAAGTCAATCCTTTTGCTAATTGAAATTCTGCATAGACATCTCCCAAAAGACGGCTGACATTTGATTTTGTTGTAACCTCTTTATAATTAGCTACCGGATTCCAGTAGGCAGCATCACCAAAAAGAGTAGATATCCTTGGATTGTCTTGTGGCACTGCAAAAGTGCCATCTTCGCGATATACAGGCAAAGTAGGCCAACCATCACGCCAAATATCATTTAATGCACCTTGATAATTACTCAACTCTGCCATATTTGCCTCTGTATATGAATACTGCATATGTGTTCCTATCTTCAAAAAATTATTGAATTTATGTTGTACATTCGTACGAAATGTATACTTATCAAATTCAGAACTAGGTAATAATCCATCCTGTAGATAAATACCTCCAGATAGCATATATTGTGTATCACCAGACGTACCATCTAATGACAAACTATAATCTTGAACTGGTTTACAGCCATACAGTGTCTCTCTCTGCCAGTCTGTGTGAGTATCTGGAGCCGGATTTTCATCATTATAAACAGTCGTACCTTTAGAATTCATATAAGCAGAGTTAATATAATCAATAAACTGATCATGCGACATTGTTTCAATCAATCGGCCAGGCATTTGAAATCCATAATTAGCATTAAATGAAAGATTTTTAGAATCTTTTCCTCCTGTTTTCGTAGTAATCATAATTACACCATTCGAGCCACGCGATCCGTAGATAGCTGTAGCCGAAGCATCTTTTAATACTTCTATAGATGCAATATCATTAGCATTAATTTCATTTAAAGAACCATTCATTAAAGGAAATCCATCTACTACATACAACGGATCATTCCCTGCACTAATAGAGCCATTACCACGTATCCTCAATGTAGGAGATTCACCTGGACGGCTATTGGTCACAACAGAAACTCCAGTAACCCGACCTTGTAATGCTTGTATTGGATTGTTAGCCGTCACTGAGGTGATATCTTTAGATTTAACCTGCATTACCGAACCTGTTAAATCACTTTTCTTTTGAGTACCATATCCTACCACCACTACCTCTTCCAAAGTCTCTGTATCTTCTGATAAAACAATTTTATAAAAATTTCCACCTTCTATTTTAACTGTTTGATCAACATAACCAATGTAACTCACTACTAAAGTTCCTTTCTTAGGAAGATCAGACAATGAGAACTTACCATCAAAATCAGTTATAGTCCCTTGACCAGTACCTTTTAATACAACATTCGCGCCAATAATAGGCTCACCTGTTATATCTACCACTCGCCCTGTTACTTGAACTTGAGCATACACTACGGATGCAATCCCCAATAATAAGGAAAAAAGAAGCATCCTGATTGATTGTGTTTTCATAATTTTTAGCATCACAAATTGTTTTAAAAATTTAATTAGTTATTAATTATATTCAATCTTTATTTCGAATATAGATTCCAAAAGTCAATGGTCAAAAGTACAGACTAACAAACAATTAAAAAAGATAGCAAACTCTACATTTCACCATAAAAACATGGATATTTTCTTATTTACATGGATTTTTTATCCTATTAGTTTATCATTTAATAGAAATAATCAACTCTGCTGCTACTTTTCAATTCACCAGGTATAAGGAATTACTTCTTGCATATAAATCGCATCAAGACTCCAAAGAGAAACATCATTCGTGTTAAGCCCATCCGATTCATCTAATGGAGCAGGAACCACAGGAGGAAGTAACGTCTTTACCTTTAAAGAACATTTAGATCCTCCTACTCTAGCAAATAGATCATTCCATAATTTCTTTTTCATTGCAGCATCATGAGTCTGAAATGCAGCATAAGCTTTCAAACGAGTTCGATAACGATCATCCTTTACCATCTGTGCATATTCCAACCAAGCATTATTCCATTGAGAAAAATCAACCATATCCATTATTTCATTCATTATTTCAAAGCCACCCATTATAGTCATTAAATGATTGGTATTCAACAAATTTTGATCACATTCACTAGTAATTACACCTGTTGCCGGATCATACCCTAAAGCAACAGGTCCTGTACTAATCCGATTAGGAAGAAGCAAAATACTTTTCATTCCTGCCAAAATCTTGTCACGGTATTTAAGATTGCCTGTACGTTCCCACTCCGTCATCCAGTTACCTGCATAAGCCAACCAATCTGGTCCTATTCGAATACGGGCTGGAGCGGTACAAGGATATTTACTACGAGGCTGTGCCAAACGCATAGGATCTAATGTATATAACTTCTGATCAACATCTCTTACTTCAGTCATCAAGTCTCCACACCGTTCGTCAGTAGTCAAATAATAATAAAAACGATTCCAAGCTGCCTGACTAATACGAGCCTCTTTAGCACCACATCCCCAATGACTCACATTATGCCTACTTCCTAATCCAGCATTAGGGCCAATATGATAAACATCCACCTCTGAAGTATGCCTAGTCATTGCTTCTGCCATACACCATATATCAGCACGCCCCGTACGTAAAAAATTGTACCATAGCCACATATTCGAAGCTAACTCCGTATTATCCCAAGCAAAACCTCCAACATCATATCTCCAAGTATGACGATTGTAATCATAAGAATGCATAACATCACCATAATTCCAAAAACCATACCACTTATTTTGCTCAATGGCCTTTTTATAAAAATCAATACATGCATCCAAATATTCCTCTACACAAGTTCGAAACGCAGTACTACGATCAGGAAGACTCCATATTCCAAAAGCTTTCTGTTTATGCAAATATTCAGGAGTCGGTAACAAAACTCCCATTCCGGTAAGCTCCTTTGCACAATTGGCAAAATTTTTTCTCCCGGAATATCCTGTTTGAGGAATAAAAGTAAGGGTAGAGGTACGAGATATACCATAAGGAGTACTCATTCCTTCTTGAACATCCTCATAGCTAGCACTTAATGTATGAGACACATTATCGTAATGTCTCAAGTCCATCGGTTCCGTTTCAGGACTCCACAACCAAGCAGTAAGAACAGCTGTTTCACTTTTTGCATCTGATATCTCAATAGTCGATGGATATGATTGCCAAAAATCATGTAAACAAATCCCTAAACCACCTGTTATATCACCAACAAAAGCATATCCCTCACTACGTGATCCCGAAAAAGTTCCGATCCAAGGATTATCATCATTAGCACGTTTACGAATAGAAAAAGCATCAGGCGTAAGCTGAGATAAACGATAACTATTCCACGAAGCCCAATGATCCAACAATATACGACTTCTTTCATCACACTGTTGAGAGTCAGGAATACGTTTGCCCTCCAACTGTTGAATTTGTAATGACGGATTATTATTAAGTATACGATGATCTGCCAAAGGTTGCACCGCTTCGCTCCATACCCCTCCATCAGCACAAGAAAAAGCTACATGTCGATTATAAAGAGCCTCACGCATAGGAACACTCCAACGAATGCCCAATGCAGAAATAAAATCCCGATTTTGATCACCATCATAAATAAAGCTGTGCACCATTTTCACCTGTTCACTACCAGCATAAAAATAAAGTCGAACAACAAATGGCAGCCATTCCCTACCAGTTTTACCCTTGTGCACCCCCTTCAGTTTTATCACAGTATGCACATATCCCACACGTTCCACTTCTGCTGATTTTAGTTCCCCCTGATAATCTACAAAAGAAATTAACGAGATATTTTCAAGTTTGGGACAGCTTTGAGTAGTACATATCAAACGTAGATTCTCTCCAACTTTCACATTCTTATACAGCAAACTATCTACTAAGTACTGTCCTTTACGTGAAATATAAACGGAAATAAGCCCCGTCTCAATCCGTATGTTTTCAGTTGTTTCTTGCACTGTAACAAATGCCATGTCTGGTTTCTCTTCAGAGCCCAATTTATCTTCTTTCCTTATTTTTTCAACAACCATATTTTTCATTCCGACAGGAATTACACCAGCTATACCACTCCATTTGATAGAACCATCAGGCCAGTATGCTAAAGGCCATGTATCAATCGGAATTTTTTCATTATCAGTAGAGGTCAACTGTAAGATGTCTTCCGAATAGACTTCTCCTTTACCAAAAGGAATACCAAAACTTACTGGTTTATTCATTTTTTGAGGTACGTTCCCTACCCAATGCAATGGGACTATTATTTTTTTATGATTCTGAAAACCAACATCTATGTTTCTTCCCTCTCTATCTTGTTGTCCCCAATTATCTAAAACAACTTGAGCTGACATGCCAATTACAAAAATCAACGATAAAAGTAAATAAATACCAAATCTTTTTTTTCTCATACTCATCATGTTAATTAATTATTTATCTATGTAAAAATACAAATAGATATAAAAACCAAGAATAGCTAAAAAGGCAATACAAGATGCCAAAATATGGATTTTTGACCTTTTATATGGAATTTATTCTCTAAACGACCAATAGACATCACATAAAAAATAACGGCTATCTATCACAGACAACCGTTATCACATACTTCCTTCACTTTTGTTTAACTTTATATCATAGACAACCTATTGAAAACCATAAATTGATAAATTGCATGGAAAATCTTCCACCCATTCAAGAAAACAATCTAGCGAACTGCCTTCAACATAATACTGAACTCGCCTACAAACGGCTTTCCTGTATCTGTACGAAGTTGAGGAACCGATTCTTCAGCACGGCGTCCTTTCTCCGGACGACCGAATACTCCTGATAAAATATAAGTTCTTTCCGGGCACATTGCGTCATTCTCCATATAACCAGAATTCGAAACATGTATGGTTCCTTCAGATCCGGAACGTTCCATCCAGCGCATCGCTTTTATTCCCGTCACATCCGGACTTCCCGCAGTTCCTCCCCATACACCCAATATAGGAGCAGCTTGCTTATTAGGATAAGCATCATACGGGCCCAATCCCAACCAATGTACCTGATCAAGCCCGGATACAGACTGCATGGACATACCAACAATAGGCAACCAAGGTACAGCTACCTTAGTAAGAATCTGATAATAAACGTTCAAGCGTCCATCCACTCCTATTGAATAACGATAAGTCACTGTAAAACGATTCTCCTGATCCACCCTATAATCCACAGTAGTACGGATAACCGCATTGGTTGGCGTCTTCTCCACCTTCCATGCTGTTACCGATGACGTATAATGAGTAAGATCGACAGCCTTACGAAGATTTTCTTTACCAAATCCGGAAGTCTCACCTTGATTTAATTTACGCCAGATAGCCGGATACAAGTCTTTTATCAACTGCTTTCCCTTTAGTTCCGCAGACACCAATTGTCCATTCTTCGGACTAAACACATAGCGAACATCACCAGCCTCAATGGTAACCTGATCCGCCTCAGTAACCAAAAGTTCACGACAAACAGGAACAGATATCAGTTGTTCTGTCTGAGGGCAAAGTTCAACAGCCCTGCGAGTGATCTCTGTTCCTTTTTCATCTGTAAATATAAACCACACATAATAAGTTCTTCCCGGACGAACAGTCACTAGTTTTTCTATCGGCAATTTAAAGTCCGACACTGTATGAGGATAACCATACATGGAATCAGTGCCCGAATATAATACATTCTCATCTTCCCGTACAGACCAAGCCATCTTTACCGAACTAAGATTCGTAAAATCAAAATCATTCTGGATAGGAATACGTACCGAATCCTGACCGGGTACAAATGAAATTTTGTCCACAGCAGGGTAAACCGGAGCATAGACGGCCTTCGTCTCCCAATAGTCACGAGTGAAATTACGATAGGAATCCACAATACCATCCCAACCGGCTGTATTAATCCTTAAGTATTCATCTTCACTCAAATCTTTCTCTTTCTTTCGGACAGGAGTCTTAACCCCTTGATCCGCCCACATCCATACAGCTGCTCCGGCTCCGGCAGGATGTTTAGTTAATGCCTTCCAACGTGCTTCCAACCCTCCAAACGCATCATTGCCATAAGCATGTGTGTATTCAGTCGAAATAACAGGACGTCCGGAATGTCCGGCAAGCCGGTCATATTCCTGCGGGTTCCAATAATGAGGAGCAAGAATATCCACTTCTTTAGGAAGCCATTCTTCAGGACGCCAAGGCAACAGTACCGGACGGGTGGGATCAAGTGCCTTGACCAATTTTACAGAAACCATGTGCAGAGAGGTCAAAGGATCTTCGTTACCTATTGACCAATAAATAATAGACGGCTTGTTTATATCCCGGACAATCGTTTCATACGAACGTTGCAGAACCGCCCCCGAGAATGAAGGATCATACATCAAATCCCCGGCTCCCCCTAGCGTCACTTCATTACCCACATACATTCCCATTGAATCACATAGTTCAATAAACCCTTCGGCAGGTGTGTAATGTGAGAGACGAAGATAATTGATATTGGCAGCCTTCATCAGTGTGAGGTCCTCCAACCACTGCTTACGGGTAGTGGCACGACCTACATCCGGATGTTCATCATGCCTGTTCACCCCACGAAGTTTAACTGCTTGTCCGTTAATTCTGAAGACTCCTCCATCAGTGGAAATCTGACGGAAACCAACACGTTCCATACGTGTATGTGTTACTGCCTCTTTTTCTAAAAGTTCCACTTTCAGGCTATACAAATAAGGAGTTTCGGCAGTCCACTGGTGCGGAGCCTCAACCGGCAAGCTCAAACAAATCTCCCGATCCGTCGAAACATGGGCAGGTATAGCCATTTGTCTTTGTGCCACCTCTTTGCCTTCTTTGTCAGTGAGTGTGAAACATAGCTTATAAGGCTCGCCGGGACTAGGATAATTTCCGGGCAATGTATTCTTATGCTTATCACTGATCATCACCCGTATGTCCAGATTCGCATCTTGAAACAAATGGTCAAAAGTTGTCTGCACCACCACATCATCAATCCATCGTTTAGCCGGCATAGCCTCCAAAGTTACATCTCTATAAATACCTCCCCAAGTCCAGTCATCACAAACATCAAACTTATACTCACGGGTGATCTGCCTTACCCTGACAGCCAGTTTGTTAGGCTCATCCGCTTTCAGCTTATTCGTCACATCAAAAGCAAAAGAAGTATATCCGCAATCATGACGCCCCAGTTCGTTCCCGTTGAGCCAAACTTCAGCCGATGACCATACACCACCGAAATGCAACAAGATACGTTTGTCTTTCCAATCCTGAGGAATTGTAAACTCCCTCACATAAAATCCCTCACCGGCTTGATTATCCTTGAATCCTCGATAAACCGGTTCTTCATATCCCAACAAGGCCCAATTGGATGGAACAGGAGTTGACTTAAATTTGCTTTTAGCAAAATCAGACGTATAAAACCTTTCCAAACGGTCCGCCTCCTTTTGATTAGCGGCAAATGCAAATTGCCATGTACCGCTTAAATTAATCCGTTCCTGAGCCAACACCCCCAGGCTGCTCAATGACAGAAACGATGAAATAAAAATAGTACGTAAATTCATAAAGTATAATATTTTAGTGTTTTGTTCCTGATTGATATGTAAACGCATTTTCCTGTTACTGACACTGTCGGTACACCAAATTCAATTGCTCCATAATACCCGAAGGCACAAGTTTATCAGTCGGAGTAGCTATTTGAGGATAAGCATAAGTAAACCTCTCGGATTCAGGAAGTGAGGCATCCCCAATCATACGGTTCATCAATGAATTAACCACCTCTATTTTTAGATTATTTTTACCCTCATGGACATAAGAGGTTATATCAGCCTCCCAAGGAGAGCACCATACAGTAACGACTTCTTTTCCATTTACCCAGACACGCGCTAAGGAACCTAAGCGAGGAAAACGAAGCAGTAACCGTTCATTTTGAGCAGGCATCGCCAGATTTAATTCTTTATGATAAACCACCGTGCCTGAATAATAACGGATACCTGTATCGGCATGCACTGTCCAATCTATCAATTCGTCAAAAACGACTTTCCCGGGACCACCCCAGCGAGGATCAAAATAAACATTCCAACTACCCTCAATCGGAGTAATTGTTTCTTGTACATCCGCTATTCTCGGCAATAAACCGGTTGCCTGATTATTTGAAGTCACTATAAATCCAGACTCACGAGGAGCCAAAGTCAAGTTCAACAACATACCTTTTTCTCCGGATGCTTTTACAGGTATCATATAACGTTGCCCAGTCACAGCATCCCAATATTCCGCCTGTCGGGCATCCGTACGCAACCGGATAGTATCATGAAAAGCTCTGTCACTATGATTATTCAAAAAATACACATCGGCATCCGATAAACGACGATGAACAAAATAAACTTTATCCTTCGCTGTATTACCACTTTTTATTGCTATATCAGGACGAATATTTTCATATTTCAAAACCTCCGACAATGGAATATTTTCATAAATTTTCCCCTTACCGACTTTACGGATCTGTGATACAGTAGTCAACTCTCCCCACAACTCATCAACCAATGCTCGATATTCTTCCGATTCCGCTTTATCTTTCAAGGAATCGGAACCATCCGGACGTGGCCCACAAACGATGACACCTCCTTTAACTAAACCAGCTATATGACGCAACACATGCAAGGGCATATCATTATTACGCTGAATCACCAATAAACTATAACTAATTCCTGTCGGTAAGGTCAACCGACCATCCACAGCCATCGTACGCCCTACTAATGCCTCAGCTGTACAAACATCAAAATCATAACCTTCGGGGATTTCAGGAAGGCGATAAGTTACCAATTTCACCGGCGGATTCTGTCCCAAATACACACATATATCGACAACAGGCACTCCTTTACGCATCAATGCGGAACAACGTGCCTGATAATCCCAGAACGGGCGGCTATATTCCCAGTAAGTATTGTTCCTGTTCAGACAATAATGCTTGCCGCCAGCCGTACTACCCGGATATTTATCAATCCAAGGCTGATAAGCAGACGCACATAACACAAATTCATTCACTCCAAAAGCATAAGCATAATCCGCCGAATTTTTCTGATCTGCAAAACAGTGATAATAACGGCTGCCGGTAAAAGCTTCCGCTGAAGCAATAGGCTTTCCGTAAAAATGAGCGGCAGATGAAGTTTCCTTCACATCATACCCTCCATCAGGATGTGAAGTCCAGAATTCACCTTGTGGTTTATTAACACGTCCTTTTGCCTGAAGATTATCCGCCACCAGGCTCAATCCGTTCCCCACAGCCTGTGCTGTCAGATTCACTCCCGCCTTATCACTTAATTTTTGCAACGTGCCGTAATAATTATCAGAAATCATATCAGCCATTGTACGGCGCATATCATATAGGAAACCGTCACTTTGAGACACCGAACCTACGATATATCCCATCATAGCCGGCAGATAACAACGCATATCATACCCTTTTCGATGTAAAAACTCCTGTTCAAACCCCGGAGTCCAATTTTGCGAACCGGCCTCATGACTATCCATGGTGACTCCTGCAGGCAAACAACCGATAGCAGCTAAAGAATCCAAAATAGGTTTGGTATAATTTTCCCATTGAACCGTCACCGCTTCTACCGACATTTTATCACATTCCAATCCCATTAAATTGGCACGCCCATGTCTCAACGGACCGCCAGTAGGCTCATGAGCAAAACGCATAATCACCCATTCTCCTGCCGGAACCTCCCACTCCAACTTCCCCTCAGAATCCATTTTATCTGTAAGGTCTACTATTTTTTCCGGGTCTATCGTCTCTTCGCCCTCATAAGGTGGTGTTAGATTTCTCTGAATATATTCAGAATAGAGTGCGGCACGTTCTTCCCATTGGTCCATTCGTGCACGTGAAGAAAGAGAAAAATTTCCTATCACCAAATCCGGACGAGTATCTTTAGGAAGATACCAATCGTGAAAATTCAGACGAAAATAACGAGCTTTTACTGCCGGGAATGAAATTGTTTTTTGAATCCAACGATTACTCGGAGTCTGATAAATAGGTTTCAAATCACAAACCCTCTCATAATTAATACCATCATTGGAAACCTCCAACTGTCCTATATCTGGTAATTTTTGGTACCCCAAGCCATAAAAACTCTCAGCCGGATGCCCGGGAGGATTCATAGCCCCTGTAGAAGATTTTGCCCCACGTGGACGAACCTGATAGCTGATGCTGCGAGCGGTAAAATCCTCACCAAAATCAAGATTCACCAAAACAGATTCTCCTACAGCACGTGCAGGAATTGTAACGAGTGTACCATCTGGCTGAAATAATGATTTACCCCAAATATGAGAAGGGGTTGTCGTTATACGAGGACGGCGGTGGTAACTTGTTTCCCAATTCTGTCGGGTAGCAGGAAAAGCTAGTACCGCCACATCCCAACATTCATCTTTTCCGGGCTTGGAAAGTATAGCAGAGAAATGTTGGTCACCGCTGACAAGAGTATCACTGGCTATGAGACGTTGCATCCCCAACCTTTTAGTAATCCAAGGACCTCCTGCTACAAAACCATTAGAAAGATTCACTTCAAAGGAAAGTCCGATACGTTTGGCTTCAGATGCTGCAAAGCGCAACATATCCCACCATGCCGGAGATAATGCAGGCAACGCATTCTCCGCCTTTCCATGAACCTGGTCGTAATATACCACCCCTCCAATTCCGGCACGCTTGTAAGCTTCCAAATCTGCGGTTATACCTTCACGAGTTGTTTCTGTCTCTCCATGAAACCACCAAACTTTAGTACGGGTGGAATCTACAGGATGAGAAAACTCCTCCCAAGCCTTTTCTTTGGTGGTCATATCGGTTATCGGATGCGAAAGAGAACAAGCCCCTCCCATTACAGCACAACCTATTAAAACTGTATTTAGGAATTTCACAGATAAAATACGATCATAAAGACTTTTGAACATCTTGTTGTTTTCCATTGCCAATCAATTAAAGTTTTATAATTTATTCCATGCAAAAGTAGAGGGGGATTCCATATTACACAATAGCTATTCTATTGACATACAAACATAAAGCATGGAGATTTTTCCTTTAATATGGAAAAATCTCCATGCTCTTTAAAATTAGACAAACTGGCCAATGAAAAGTAAGCTATCTTCATAGACCAAGTAAGTTAAGTTACTTCGGCATTTAAGTTGACTTACCCGGGTAAATAAGTTAAGTTACTTTTCTTTTCATAGACACCTAACCTTTTCTCAAAGCCTTATCCGCCCCTACATCAACACCCTTCCATGCCTTCAGGTTAGTCCATTCACTATAAGGCTCAGTCCAGAAAGGATGATTTGCCGGAAGTCCCAATGGCAAAAAGACCGCTGTACACATATACAGACTGCCTGTATTTATATAAGGTTCGGACATATTTATCTGACTGCCTGAAAAGCCAATTTTCAGCCACCCGTTTTCATCAAAAGTACCGGGCATAGATATCTGCCTCTGCATAACAGCTGTCAGAGCAGAACGGATCTGTCCTTTGGAAAGAGACTGAGGAATCTTGTCCAACAAAGCAATTTGAGAAAGCGCATGAAAAGCGCCAAAACGATACACGATAGAACGGCCCACTACAGGATAAGTGGCTTCCGGAGAGATCATCCGTTCAAGCTGGGCAGCCATTCGTTGTTGACGAACCAATTGGCGTTCCAAGAACTCAGCACGCTCCAATCCATGCTTTTTCATGACATACAATACATCCGTCAACATCGGATGGATGACCAAACTGTTATAATAATCCAGATGCAATTCTGCCCCATCTCCATACCAGGCATCTCCTTTATACCATTCATCAATGAAACGGTTTACACCATAATATAATCTCTGACTATCATATTCCCCCGTAAATTCCAACAAGGCCGCTTCTACCATCGAAGCGAAAAGCAACCAATTACTCTCATTAGGCTTTATGCCACGCGTTCTTTTCAACTCATACACCAGTTTTTTTTGAATATCCACATCCAGATTTCCCCAAAGTTGTCTGGGAGCTCTCAACAAACCTTGTACAAGAAAAGCCGCATCTACCAAGGGCTGGGAATGACGGTTATCAAACATCAAATAATCAGCTGATTGCGGATCGACAGCCTGTTTCAGTCCTTTAACCACCAGTTGAATATACCTTTCTCTTAACTTTCCTTCCTGAGTATCATCAGGTCCCAGTTCCAGCCAAGGAGCAATACCGCAAACGGTTCTTCCTACCGCTTCCAGATAGGAAACACTTCTACGTAAAGGTTCATCAGACAGTGACTCAAACGGCATATTCTTTTTCAACGTGCCCTGACTGAGATTGACCAACACAGGATCAGCAATCCTTGTTAAAGTCTGCACCCAGTACATACGGTCCTCACTACCTGTAGGCTGAGCATACAGTTTTCCACACAAAAAAATAAAACAAAAAGCAATCAACAAACAATTCCTAGTTCTCATTCTGTAGTTTTTTTAAGCGTAACAAAGCCTCGACATAATAATAATCTGCATAAGACAGGGGAACATCTACTTCCGAATTCTTATTATAATTTCCCACACTATGCTTCAAGATAAAACCTCCGTTGGTTTCCGGTTCGGCAAGGTACTCCGGAGAGGACAAAGAACGAATCTGCATTTCTGCCAGCTCCAGCCAATCCGCTCCTTCCTTACTTTTATCCAGCTGACTCAGTTCAATAAGTCCCGATGCCATAACAGCAGCGGCGGATGCATCCCGGGGAGCAGCAGGAATATCCGGTGCGTCAAAATCCCAATAAGGTATTTTATCGTCCGGCAAATTGGGATGATTCTTAATATAAGAAGCTACTTTCCGCGCCTGTTCCAAATATTCGGTCTTTCCGGTCTCCCTGTACATCATGGTATAGCCATACAGTGCCCATGCCTGTCCTCTGGCCCATGCCGAATTGTCGGCGTACCCCTGATGAGTACCTTTAAAATGTGGTTGTCCGGAAAGCGTATCATAAGAAACTACATGATAACAACTATAATCATCTCTAAAATGATGTCGAAGAGTGGTCTGTGCATGACTGTCAGCCATATTCATCAAACTTTTTTCCCCCGTTGTCTTAGCAAGAAAAAACAAAAATTCCAGATTCATCATATTATCAATAATGACGGGAAACTGCCATTTTTCATTTGAATTCCACGATTTGATAGCTTTTACCCGCTCATCATAACGAGTTGCCAAGGATTCCGCTCCTACAGTCATCACCTCTAAATAATGAGGATTCTTTGCCAACCGATATCCGTTTCCGAAGCTACAATATAACATAAACCCTAAATCATGGGTGGTGGTCATATCCTTGGCAGACTCCACCCGTTCTGTATATAGTTCCGCATATCTTTTCAGTTCATCCGTAGGCGTATTCTCATACAAATACCATAACACTCCCGGGAAAAAGCCGGAAATCCATGCCCGGTAATCGGATGTTTTCAGTTCACCACCCTCATAAGTCCGTGGAAGCCTTCCTTTCTGATTTTCCACTTCCTTCGCTAAAAAGACAGCTTGCCGTTTGGAAACCTCCAGCCCTCTTTCTATTACTTCAGCCATGGGCTCCCTTGTTTCACATGAAACGAGAAAAAGCCCCCAAACAGCTATCAACCCTATGAATATATTTTTCATAAAAAGATATTTTATAATTGATGTAAATATAGACGTATTTTCTTAATTTCTGAAATTACTGATTCAAAGTTTCTAAAAATTCCACCTCAACTATCCGGAGTTCATTGTGTACCTTCTTGCCTCCTTCAGCTTTGAAAAGATCAAGCTCTCCGGCCTTGGGTTCCACAACTTCTATGATTTGGCCGAATGCATCGGAATCCTGAGTAGCCCCCTTCAAACGGATGGTTATCTCATCAGAACGTACCGGACGGTCAATCATCAAATGAACATATCCCAAACTTTTCTCCGTGTTCCCGCTCCAAATCAAGTGTTCTCCGGCATATACTTCAAGCGGATAAGAACGCTGCCTCCATCCGGTCAGTTTGATACAGATATCATCTATTTCCGCACGCCTTTCCAATTTATATGTAATCCAGGCGGTGTTCAACCTGCCATCATTTTTCCACTCGCTCAATTCGTTGTCATCAAAACTTTTCCCTGCATCCCTTTGATTTGTTCCGGCTGTAACATCAGCCACTCTGACATCAACTTTGGTCTCTTTATAAGAGGGCGAGGACGGAGTTTCACCACGGTCAAAGCGGCTAGGCAACCCAACGGAAGGGAAAAAGGTACTTAAGCCATTTTTAACTTCTACCGGCTGCGTACTGAAAGCTATTTCTTCTGAAGCCAACCCTTCCGCAGCCACCTTCAGCACCACATTTCCCGGTTGCGTTGTCGAGCGGATCATCACTCGTGTTATACCACATTCCACAGGAAGTTCTTTTGCCAACACATAATTATCTGCCGCCTGTGCTATTCCTCCTCTCCATTCAGCCGGGCCTTGTAAATCAAACTTTATCTTATGATTAGCTAACGGGCATCGTTCTCCATTGCCATCCACCACTTCCACCTGCACCATAGCTATATCAGCGCCGTCGGCAAAGACGCCTTGCGGACTATGCATCAAGGTCAGTTTTAACCGTTCAGGCTCTCCAACGGTTTGAAGAGAATGACGGCTCAATTCTTTATGCTGTTCATCGTAAGATATGGCTTCAATCGTCCCTTTCTCCCATTGCACAGAATCAAAAGTAAACAAGAACCGATAATCCTGTCTGCCGAAACCTTTGGATTTTCCATTTACAAACAGTTCCACTGCATCTCCCGATGAAACCACATAAACAGGTTTTCTCACATCCGGAGTATAATTCCAATGACCAATAATATGAGTATGATAGTTTTCCACATCCACCCATCCGTCCCACATTACCTTGTGTGCAAAGAAGCCATCCTTAGGGATTCTCAACGGATCCACCACACCGCTCCGGCGATAATTCTCGGCACCACGTCCATAAGTCTGCGTATCGGAAAACACAATCTTCGCACCTCCTGAATTGACACGCCGGCCTGTTCCGGGACGCTCACGCCACAAATCATACCAACGTCGGACAAATTCCACAGCCAGCCTGTCCTGATTCTGATTATATGCTCCGGCATCCTGTCCTTTGTGCAAAGGACCATCTCCCTGTTTATGAAACGGATAACTATATTCGTCCCAATATTTACGCAGCCCCTCATCACGACAATATTCAGTCTGAATCATAGGATGATGTTCACTTTTATTCACATAAAGCATTTCACCACCATATTCAGCCTCACGAATATCCAGCATCTCCCGGGAACCTATCGCCCTTCCTCCGTACGGATCATACTGATCCCGTATGGCAATCATCTCAACCATGTGCTCACGGCTGATTGATTCATTTCCCGATTCATAAAATAAAATACTCGGATTATTACGCATATAAATAATGACATCCCTCATCAACTCTTTCCGTTGTTCCCAACGTCTGCCGGTCGCATCTTTTTCCGCATCTCCTGCAGGCAACATCTGTATCACCCCCACACGGTCACAAGATTCCACATCCTGTTTCCAGGGAGTGACATGCATCCACCGAAAAAGATTGGCATTATGCTCAATCATTAATCCGTTAGAGTAGTCACTCATCCAAGGCGGTACAGACATTCCTACTCCCGGCCATTCATTACTGGACCGTTGCGCATATCCCTTCAACTGCAACACACGGTCATTGAGCCACACTTTTCCTTCTCCAAAACGAGTCTTGCGGAAACCTGTCCTGGTAACAACTTCATCCACTGGACGGCCATTCACCAACAGGGTAGTCTTCACATCATATAAATAGCCATAGCCCCAACTCCAAAAATGAAGATCTTTTAACGGTGCAGAAGCTTTCAATACAACTGTTTCTCCGGACTGCATTGTCGTCGGTTGTCCCCGGAATGTACTGACCCTTTTTCCATCATAATCATAAATGCTCACCTCATAATCCACATGAACGGACTTGCCATACTCATTCCGCACCTGTGACTCTGCATGAACAACCGCCTCACGGGTCTTTACCTTAATATCGGATGCATAGATGTAAGTCCCTGTAGTCTGTAAATTACTGTATAGAGGCAAGGTCTGGTATAATTTATCAGTAATGTGCAACCATACATTTTTAGGTACTCCTCCATAATTGGCATTGAAATTTCTATCATTCCACTGGAACAAACTTCCAGTCGAACGCTCCTTATACCTCCAGTCATTGTCTGTTCGGAGAGCAATCACATTCTCTCCACCAAAATTCAGAAACGGAGTCAGATCAAAGCCTACCGCCATCACCCCATTTTCATGCAATCCTATATGCTTGCCGTTCAAATAGAAATCCGCCGCCTGCCGTACTCCCTCAAACTCAATAAAGACCTTCTTCCCTTTTGCAGTCTTAGGGAGCCTGAAATGTTTTCTATACCAGGCTATAGTATCCGTCATTCCCCATATATGTACTTTAAATGCCTCATCTTCATTAAAAGCCCGGGGCAAAGTAATTTTTTTCCAGTTTTCATCGGAAAAATCCGTTCTTTCCGCCCCCGGCGTATCTCCGATATAAAGCAACCATCCAGGGTTGAAATTATATTTCTCACGGTTATTGCTCTGTCCGGATACGGGAAAAAGCAAAAGCATACATAATAAAATAAGTAAATTCTGTCTGTTCATGGTATTATTCATTGATTTATCAACAGCAAATGTAGAAAATCCACCTTGATACAAACCGCTCCCACGTTTCAAGATGTGGAACAAATGTTGCAAGATACGACTACAGAGTAGCTATCGGGAAATCCTGAACCAGTCGATATCAATAAATCCTTTGCGACCGGTCTTATTTGGATCAACGGCAAAAAATCCTATTTTTGAACCTATCCAACGTCCTTTGCCCATAGCATACTCGCCACCAGCCTTCTTCCATTTCTTTCCATCAATGCTGTAGGCATAGTTCACCTTGCTGTCTTTTATACTCATGCGTAGGTACACATCCTTTATATGCATCTCCGCAGGACGTCCCTTACGTGGAGTTCCTTTTTGTGTGGGTTTCAAGGTATCCACAGTTAACACCTCATCAGTCAAGTGAGTACGCATGGCATTCGGATTATGGCGTATCTGTAACTCGTAACCGTCCTCGGTACGTTGCAGACCCACAGACGAATATTCGGCCGACATACAGACAAGACCAACATACTGGTCTGAATTACGCGAACAAAAACTCAGCTTTGTGGTAGCTGTAAATTCATCAGCCGGTGTTTTCTGTAATAGCATATTCGGTACATACCACAGATTACTGACATCTCCAAGCTCAGGTAATGCATACGTAAACAGGCGGAAAAACCCCATACTTGTAGCTTGCCCGTAACTTTCTTTATAATCATTTTGCCATTGCCACTGCATACCAAGTTTTGATGAATCAAACTCATCAGTCTCCACAGGATTAACTATAGTCTTACTATCTGATTTCGGCTTACGGAATTTCCAGTAAGGCTCACCAGCATTCCCCATAACAGGCCATCCACTACTCCAATCGACAGGTTGTAAATGACACACGCGGCCATAAGGACCTTTATCCTGAAAATGTATAAACCAGTCTTCACCATATTTTGTATGTATCCATCCACCTTGATGAGGTCCATTCATCGTGGTTTTTCCGCGTTCCAATACACGTTTCCATTCATATGGACCATAAGGCGATTTACTGCGCATAGCCAACTGCCAGCCTCCAGCTACACCACCGGCAGGACAAAGAATCCAATACCAGCCGTCACGCTTATAAAACTTAGGCCCTTCGGTAGTAACATTGCCTGTAGCATCACCATCGAATACAATACATGGCTCACCTATGGCGCGTGTACCATCAGCAGACAATTCACGTACAGTAAGCACACCATTAAAACCTATACGACTGTTAGCCCATCCATTGACAAGATAACAACGACCATCCTCATCCCACAACGGAGTCGTATCGATATACCCGAGACCTTCAACCACCATCACCGGTTTTTCCCATTCACCTGCAGGATCTTTGGTTTTCACCATAAAAATACCCCGATCGGGATCTCCCCAATAGATATAGAATTCGCCTGAATGATATCTTATACTCGGAGCATATATACCCATACCATGTTGTGTGCGCACAGAATCAGGAAACTGGCTACGCAAGGCGTGACCTATTATCTCCCAATTAACAAGGTCTTTACTGTGTAAAATAGGTAGCCCGGGCATACAGTTAAAAGAACTGGCTGTAAGATAATAATCATCGCCTACAGCTACCACATCGGGATCACTATAATCAGCATTTATCACAGGATTGGTATAGGTACCGTCCCCATTGTCGGGAGACCATACTTCTGAACAATACTGTGCGCTCACACTCAACGAGCAGACTAACGATAAAAACAACAAAATACATTTCATATCCAACAAATCGTTTTTAATTAATTATTGGTTCATATTCTTTATAGGTTGTAAAAGTAGAAAACACTCTTCGATACAAACCGTTCACACGTTGCAAGATATGGAACAAATGTTGCAAAATAAAACAACAGAGCCCGTTATAAGCTTATTTATATTGTGTAGGCAATACCCCAAACAGTTTCTTGAATGATTTTGTGAAATAACTAGGTGTATTAAAACCAACCTTATCAGCTATCTCAGCAATGGAAAGACCTCCCTCTTTCAATAATTCCGCAGCTTTACGAAGACGTACATTCTTCACAAAATCAGAAGGCGAACTTCCGGTGATAGATGTAATCTTCCGGTAAAGAGTGGCACGACTCATGCACATATCCCTACTTAAATCTTCTATGGAATATTCAGGATTACTAAGGTTCTTCTCAACCATGTCCAATGCCTTTTTTATTAATTGCTCATCAGATGCTGAAATAGAATTCGCTTCTACTTTTCCTTCTTTCGGCAATGGATCTATCTCATGCCTTTGTTCCGGATTTTGTTCCAGTGGCAGAACAGTCTGTGCAACAATGGGCTTCCGTAATTTCATATACATCCGGCCCAATCCCCAAACAACCGATAAAACAACAAGTACATAAAACAAATACGCCCAACCTGTTTCATACCAAGCAGGCAGACACTGGATCATAACCGTCAATGTACTCTTACTCCACAGTCCGTTTTCATCTGTAGCACGAACTTCCAGTTCAAATTCCCCCTTTGACAAATCAGACAAGCCGATACTATTTTTCCCTGCCGGCAAGGTCACCCACTTATCGTTTCTTTGTTTATAACGATAAGCATATCTTACCTTATTTGTATTCAAATGATCAAAAGTTGAAAAAAACAATTCCACATTCCTCTCGTGAGGGGACAGTCTTATTTTCTCTTGATTATCCACTCCTATTTCAGAGAGGTTATTCATTTTGATGGATGTCAAACGCACCACGGGCTCAGGTATCCTCCTCTTTTTTTCGTTATAGTGAGGAAAAGTCACAATTCCACCTCGTCCACCCACGCTCATTTCTCCCCGAGGGCCTTTATACAATGATTGGAAATCTTCCAAATTTATCCAAGAATCAGTACAAGACATCATATTAAAGATATGTGTTCCGGGATGATAGACCATCACCCGCTGTGATGTAAGAATCCAAAGATTCCCATTGTCATCCGACTTTATATCCAAAACAGCATCCCCTGTCAATCCACAATCTTTTGTCCGGGAAATAAAATCATTCGTATCCGGAGAATAACTATACACGTTACCCTGTTTAGTACCCACCCAAAGATTGTTGTCCGGAGCGACAGTCAATACCGAATAATTTTCTCCAGTATCCTTTATTTGCAACCGACTTTCTCCGGAAATTCTCCACAACCCTCTACTTTCAGTTGCAAAATAAACAACTCCTTCATTAGACGAAACGATAGCATTTATAAAACTAACATCATCACAAACTGTAGTCAATCGGTCTTCCTCCAAGCTATACCGAAATAAATGGTAAGTAGTCCCTATCCAAAGATTTCCATGGTGGTCATCATGCAAAGCACGGATACGCTCACCTTGTTTAATGGGTATGGCACATACGATGGATTCAAAAAGCCGGTTCTCCTTATACCGAATTAAAATTACCGAATGATCCCTTACCATATAGAGTCCCTCTCTGTCCGATGGCCTCTCAAAGAAAAAAGAGAGCTCCCTGTCATTCTCAACAACAGATATACGATCTCTCTGGGGATCATAAGCATATAGTCCCAATTTCTTTTGCCTGATCCAATAATAATTTTTCTCTTGAGAAAACTGCATAGGAGACGCGATTACCCCCAAATTTTGCTTTACCCCTTCCATAGACAAAGGAAGCACTTCATTAGGAAGAAAAGAAATAATGAAAGAAGAAGGATAATAACCTGTCACCCATAAGTTTCCGGATTGATCGGAAAGAATCTTTGTGAGGATTTTCCTGTCAGCTGATAATAAACGAGAGAGATCTACCTTATCCAAAGATGCATCGGCCGTTATTTTATAGGCATATAAGTTATCTGCCGCAGTCACCCACAAATATCCCTTAACAGAATCTTGTATGATATGATGAAGCTTTCGGGTATCGGAGTTAGAAGACGCATTATCCACTGTTTGCAATCCAAACATTTTGTCTGTATCCTGTGCCTTGGGATCAAAACGTACAATACCTTTTCCCCAAGTAGTAACCCAATAATACGGGGTGTTATGATCTTCCGTCATGCTTGTGGGATACTCTTCATAGGGCCAAGGATATGAAATAAAAGAGTCCTTTACCTTATCATAGCAAAAAAGCCCACCTTTTGCTTGAGTTACCCAAACTTTCTTTTTCTTATCCTCATAAATAGAATTGACGGTATTCTCCTGTCCTTTCCATGTAAGAATGTATTTTCCAGTTCTTTCCCCTAACGCATTGTATCGAAACAAGTGCCTGTTAGTCGAAATCCAGATCATACCATCAGACGTCGCTGTCATTGTAGTTATAGTCCAACTCTTTATCGTTTCATCAGCAAGTGCCCTTATCTCATAATCTGTTTTTGACAAAATATAGACACCACGCTTCGTTCCAAACCATATTTTCCCTTCACTGTCTTCAGTAATACACGTCACACTGTTGTTTTCCAAGACTCCCGGATTCTTGAAATCAGAACGGAATACTTTCACTGTATACCCATCATCACGGCACAAGCCTCCCCCCTCAGTACCATACCACATATATCCTTCCGAATCCTGGAAGATACAAAGCAATTCTTTGGTCGGCAACTGTTCCGAATTAGGAAGATTTCTTATTATCATATCAAATGCTTTGACCGGAACGGCATTTATCCGCACAGTCAATAACAAAATAATGATTGGTAATAATATCCTTCCTATGTTTTTCATATTCTTCACGCAAGTACTCCTGTTAAAAACAAACGAATACAAAGCTAGGAAGAAATTCAAGAATTTGCAACTTGTCGGTTTAATTAAGTAGATTAAGAATGACTTAAAAAAGAAGAATATGGCTCTTGAACAGACATTTTTTCCTATTCAACGCTCAGTCTTTCAACCGGAAGCAGTACCCGCCCTGTTTTCTCTGTACCAGTAGTTTGTTTCCAGCCTTTTTTATAATTCTGACTGTACATCCGGCCGGAATGTCAATAGTGCTTTCTCTCTCGGTATTCAGTTTCAAGATGAATCCACTTCAAATGGAGCAACTCCGATTTAATGATATATTCATTCGGCTTTGTTGTGGACTGGCTGAAACCAATAAGACATACCACCACTACCGAAACGCCATTTGCGACATGACAAAGACTCAGTTCATACAGACAGTTAAGACCAATTGACGTGCTTTAGAAGCCTTCAACATGAAGTTTTCCGGAAAACGAGTATGCCCTAGGTCTATCCAGTCACCAAACACACCATTACTTATATAGTCTCTTTTATGAATTAATCATTCATATTCAAAGCTATCGAATCGAGCCTCAGCATTACTCTTTTGAGCATAGGATGTCGCATATATTCCGACTCCCGTACCATTAAAGCGGTTGACTTTGTTGTCTGATACGGCATCTACACTTTGTATCTCTCCTACTTGATGGAGTGTGTCGTTTGACAAGCCGACATAGAACCTCAAGGTGGCTCCTTTAGCAACCATCCGCAATACTACGGACTTTTCTTTCCAGGGAAGCGTGGCAATTACTGTCTTTTGGCCTAGAAGTACTTTTGTCAAACGGATTTCATTCTTTCCTTTCAGTAGTGAATAATAGCCGTTGGCTGTACGATACAGAATTAACCCCGCCCATTCGTTTGCCCGACGGGTGGAGAAACTCATTGTCGTGGCGGCCGAGAAATTATGAGAATGTACACGGCGCAGAAGCATGGAGGGACATACCAGACTGTCTGCCATTTCAGGTCGGAGAGACAAAAACAAGTTGCCATCGGCAAAATGATGGAAAGGTTGCTCAGGGATACGCATTGTAGCCCATTCCGGTGATAAAGCAGAACTTTCAAAATCATTCTGTTTATCTGTCTTCGACACCGGCGTCCATGGTAAAGGTGGACGTTTCAACCGGTTTCCGATAACACCAATGCCGGGATTGAAGATAGGTTCACCGTTTTGAAAACTCACCTCACAAAGAAAGGTTTCGCGTCCTAAAGGCACCAGTCCTCCTTCCACAATTCGTTTACCAAGAAACACAGCATACCAATCTCCGGTCGGTGTCTGTACCAGATCGGCATGTCCGAGAGACTGCACAGGGTAGTCCTTGCCAAGATGGCGGTGTGTCAATACGGGATTGACGGTACAAGGTACATACGGTCCCCAGAGGGATTTAGCAGTGAGGGCGGTAACAGCATGGTTATAATCCGAACCACCCTCGGCCATCAGCAGCAGATAGCGGTTGTCTATTTTATATAAATGAGGTCCTTCGGCATACTTTGCATTAGCCGCATGGCCATAGGCCAATGTCTTCCGTTCTCCGACCAAACGTCCTTTCTGAAGGTCCAGCTCCTGCATCCATACGGCACACTGGGCCGGCCATGTGCTCTTAAAATCCCAACGGTTGCCTGTATAATAGCAGCGTCCGTCCTCATCAAAGAACAGGGAGGGGTCGATACCGGGAGCATCTTTCAGCCACACCGGATCCGACCAGGGACCAGCCGGATTCTTGGCTGTCATATAGAAATTGCCACCACAGCCGTGAGCTGTGGTGATGAGATAGAATGTTCCATTATGATAACGCAAAGTGGGGGCCCAGATGCCGTCATTATCCGTCATACCGTTAAAGTCGATAGCCTTGGGATTGGTTAACGCATGACCGATAAGCGACCAGTTAGCCAGATCACGGCTGTGATAAACAGGAATGCCGGGAAACCATGTGAACGATGAGGTGACTAGATAATAGTCTTCCCCTACCCGGCAGATAGAGGGATCGGGATGGAATCCCGTGCGAATGGGATTGGAAATGGAATCCGGGACAAGGGTTTCCCCTATCATTCTTACACACAAAAGGACGGTGGTTAATAGTAAAATAAATCTTTTCATTTGTAAATATTAAGCGTTTTACTTGAATAAAACAAATTAAGGAAAGACAAATTAGTTTTTTTCAAATATTGGAAAAGAGATGGAACTTTTCCCCAAATTTTGTGACGTAGCAAGAGCAATACCACGTTGTTTATTCTCATTTACGGCGCAATAAAAATGGTAAACAATTCCATTCCATTTTATAACATATGATTTATGCGCATAACGCCTATCATATTCTTCTGATGGAAAAACTAAATCTTCCCCTTCCCATTTTGTCCAATGGACCAAATCATATGAGCAGGCAAATGTATTAAATGCTCCATATTTACGTTTTTTCCAAAAAGCTCCAAAATAAAACATCACATATACATCATCTATTTTTTGAATAACACCGTCACCTGTAATGCCCTCATTATGGTCAATAACAGGATTATTCACATATCTATGCCAATGTATCATGTCATTAGAAAGAGCTATTCCAATACGTTCCGCTTTTATATTATTCTTAGGATTGACTCCCGCTGCATTATAAAACATCACAAAAGGAAATCCCAATTTTTTTTTCTTATCCTTTATTACAAATGACTTATATTGAGTTATTTTTTCCCACCATGCTGCAGAACTATCCCGTGGAGAAAGAACAGGTTTGTCAAAGACTTGCCATTCATGTGCTTTAGTAATATCTCCTATGGTATAAGCAGTACCTATTTGGAGACATCCTCTTTCGTAACCTGAAATTTCTCCACCAAAATAAGACATCCAATATTTACCATCAAACTTTTCTGGTTCATAACTTCCTCCCCATTTGTAATCAATTAAAGCAATATAACCTGCTCGTTGATTTTTATCCCAACGCTTACTATTAGCATCAGGGAATGATAAAATGTGTCCCATTTTCTTCCAATTTAGTAAATCGTCACTTACTGCAAGGTGGGTTTCATAGCCGCGCCCTCCTTTATTCTGTTGTCCGTCATAGACTATATACGACATATACCATTTCCCTTTTATTCTAAATATGGTAGGGCAATCTATCAAATGTTTGTTATCGGTAGGTACAACTACCATTCCATATTTATAAGGAGTCTTTACTTCTTCATAAATTTGTTTCATTACTTTTTCAGGAATAACATTTTTTTGTTGAGCCATACTAGGTAACAGCATAGTAATAAATAGTAAAATAAAAAATAACTTTTTCATGAATTATAACTTTAAAAGAGATAGTGGTCATTTAGAACTCTTTTTAGGGCCAAATGGCCATTCCTATATTAGTTAAAATATGGATATCTCATATCATTTTACTCAGTGATCTCCTCATTTAATTTTAGATGATTGAACATTTACCAGCTATACCCTTTAAGGAAGGGGCGTTCCGGAACCCTTAATGGAAGAGTGGCATCTTTATAAAATATTTTGGCTGCGGAATGCTGCAAAGTATTTTTGCTCCGTGGAAGAAGTAATATCCGTCCTTTCTGGCCATGCAAATCTTGTAAAGGTAACATCTGACATGGATTAATAAATTTAGACCCATAACCAGCTACGTGTACATTTTGAGATAATATAATATTGCCGTGCATTTTATCCACACCGATATTGCCAAGTTCATCCCATACTATTATTCCAGTTTCATCGGAGGAAGACAATAAAGATAGCTCTACATGACTTCGATTACCGGAAAATCTATAATCATCTTTATGCAGGCTCCATATTCCCCGTTCATTATGTTTGGTCTTTCCCGGAACAGAGCTGTATATTCCTTGTCCTAACCAGTGAAATGTGTTGATTTGTGGACTCATCATTAAGGTCAAACCACATTCTGTTAATTTACCACGTGCTTTAGGCGATGCTGTCAATATATAATCAATGGCTATAACTCCATTGTTATGCACAAGAATAGTAACCTCACCATTAATATATTGTCCGATACTGTCCACACGGTTCCATTGACAGTTTAGCTTCGTTTCACGTCCCTCTGCTGTATTATACACTTTATAAAACTTTATTTCCGGTTTCAATATATAAGGTTCCCAGCAAAACATATTAGATGATGTTCGGCTTTCTAATACTTGTGAAAATTCACGTCCAACGCGCAAATAAAATGGTGATTGCATTAGTACGTTATCATTCCTTTTATCTTTAATAACCAAATCTCCTTTACCGGTCACTGTAACTGTCATCTGTTTATCGGGTATGGCTGAAAGAATGACATGTTTATACTCTTTCATTCCCAAATTGACAGGAAGTGCCCGTTCATAGATGGAAGTTCCTTTTTCATCTACAACAGATACACATAACATTACATCATTATACAGTATATTTGAGGGAAGATTTGAAGGAATTTCAAATCTTTCTTTTGCTTTAGGTGATGCCTCTAATGAAATACTTCCGGAAGCCACTTGCCTGTTAAGATTCTGTAAAGACCAATGCAAACTATAACCTTTCAGTGTACGGAAATCATAGTTGTTTTGTATGGTTAACTGCAAAGGATATTGTAACGTATCTTCCATGATTTGTACAGGACTATATAATTTACGCACTAACCAATAATCTTCCTGCGGAGTTCCTTCTGCGTAGATGATTCCATCATTTGCCTCTTTATTACGTTCAAGCGCACCCGGAGGGTTGATATATCCATAACTGTCCAGATAATGAAGTGAATCCAGCATGATTCCTTTTAGCCAAGAATATTTAGGAGCTTTAGTCACAGCAGCTCCATCCATCCAACACCAAATGGCTCCGCCGGCAAATCCAGGAGTATCTAAAATACGTTCCCATTTTTGTTCAAACTCTCCAAAACCAAGACCTAAGGAATGGGCATATTCTGTTTGAAGAAAAGGAAGTGTAGCCTTTTGAGCCACTATATCCAACTGCTTTTCATTCAAATAATGTCCCATTAATACGTTAATATCCGGATGAGGATTTTCCATCATTTTCATCATGACGCCTATTGTCTGAGGGAAACCGCGAAGACGGGTCGGATCTATTTCCTTTACTAATGTTGCAACAGAACCTGCAACAGTCTTGTTTTCATTGCCCAATGACCAAATAATTACACTCGGATGGTTTTTGTCACGAGCAATTGTTGTAGCTGTGCGTTCTTCTATCTCTTTATTATACTTGCTGTCTATAAGGTATTCTCCACCTCTTGAAGCTAAAGGGATTTCATTGCAAACGTAGAAGCCCATTTCGTCACAAAGATCATAAAATGCCGGGTGCATAGGATAATGAGCTGTACGGATAAAATTTATATGTGCCTTCTTCATTTGAAGGAGCTGCTTTTGCCATTCTTCCATTGTATAAGCACTGCCTAAATAAGGGTGGACTTCACTTGCACATACACCACGTAGCCGTATCGGCTTTCCGTTTAATGTAATTTCACGACCAACCGATTTGACTTCACGCAACCCCACACGACGAGAAATACGATGTAAAATATTACCTTTAGTATTACATAAGCAAGCCTCGAGTATATATAGCACTGGGGTTTCCGCTGTCCATAAACGTATATTGGTAAGATGTTTTTTTATTTCGCATGTACCATTTTCAGATACAGTTTGCTCAAAATCAGATATCTTCTGACCATTTTCATCCTGAACAGATAATCGGAGTATGGCTTTGTCTATATTTCCTTGCGTTTGTACACGCACCTGAATATCAGCTTCGTTGTCCATGCAGTTCTCAGAAATAAAGGTTATGTCTTCAATATATTGATGTGGTAACGTGAATAATGTGACATCTCGATTGATGCCGCAAAAAGTCCAATTATCCATCGTGTCAAACTTCCAAGCAAAACTCCGAGTCGTTACTTTCACGCACAAAGTGTTATTGCCTGTCTGCAAAAATGGAGTTATATCGAAATTACAGGGATTAGAACCACTACCGTAATTTCCTGCAAATTGCCCATTAACCCAACATTCATATCCCATGTGAACTCCGTCAAAACGGAGTACGACACGTTGTTTTTCCCAATTGGAAGGAATTGAAAAACGAGTGCGATATAATCCCATGCATGCTGTTAAATCATGTCCATATTCAGGTTGCTTAAAACCTTGAGGTTCCCAGTTTCCTGGTACGTGAATTTCATTCCAGTTAAGATCATTAAACTCACTTTTTATCCATTCATCGGGTATGACGCTTTGCAGAGAAGGCAGCATCATAAATTTCCATGTGCCATTTAATGACATTACACCAGGTGAGCCAGTCTGAGCTGATGGCAGTATTGTAACGGGCAAGATATGTTGGGCAGCTAGTCGAGCACTAAATACAAATAAGAAAAATAAAAAAATAACGTATGATTTCATATTTGATTATTTATTATTTACAAAATTAAGGATTGATAAAAAGAGTCTGTTAATTAACGACCAACAGACTCTATTTAAATGGTTTATCAAATTAGATAGGATAATTGGGATCGGATATATTATCAGGATTTTGTTCTAAGGCCGGATTTGAATCCAATGAAGTCTGGGGAATCTTCCACAAGAATGACTGTTGTGGAACAAATTGCAATTTATCATACAAATAATACCCTAGATCAAAATATTTGCGTACATGTTCATATACATTTTTACCCAGCCGATTAGTACGCAGCTCGTCAAAATACAATTGTCCCTCCCCCAACAGTTCCCATGAACGTTCTTGATACACGGCTTTATCAAAATCTTCCTTTGAAAGCCCTGATGTTACGGGAGTGGGTAATGAGCGTTGATGTACTTCATTTAATTTTTCATAGGCATCAGATGTAGGACCGTTCAGATAATTTTCTACTTCTGCATAATTCAGAAGAACATCTGAATAGCGAATTAAAATAAAGTTTGCTTTGGCACAACCGCTGGTGTAGGCAGCTTCGGTACGATCGTAGAATTTCACATTTCCAGGACCTGAAGTGAGCCATCCACCTGTTACACCTCCATAAAAGCCATGATTTTCGGGAACCCAATAGCGTTTTTCTCCTGCATCAGTTAAGTATTCCGTAAGCATACATGACAGACGTGTGTCTTCAGGCAGATAAGAAAAATAAGCTTGATGAGAAACTGATGCACGATGGTATTGTTTACTGCCTAATGACTTTTGTGTATCCATAACGCCAAAGTATAAATGTAACTCATTGTTGGCATTAGTTCCGAATTGACATTCAAAAAGTGATTCTTTTGTGTTTTTTGCAGCTTCTTCTACATACCAGTACCATAGGTCTTTATAATCAGGTAAAAGTTCATATTCATGTGAATCGATGACTTCGCCCAGGTATTTCTTTGCTTGCTGAAAATCGGATGTATTGTTATTATTCATACAGCCACGTGTTAAATATACATCACCCAATAATGCTTGTGCGGCGCCTTTGCTTGCCTTGTAGTAGGCACCGCTTCCCCACTGTGAACGAGTGGGCAGATTAGCTATGCAATATTCCAAGTCTTGGATAATATAGTCATAAGTCTCATCAGCGGTTTTACGAGGAATTTCAAGCCCATCCAATCCGGAAGTATATGATTCTGGAATAGCCAATCCACCATAAATACGTAACATAGTGAACATGGTGTAAGCACGTATAAAACGTACTTGTGCATAAATTTGTGCCCGTGTTTGTTCTGCCATATCGATTCCTTCACCACGTCCCAGTATTACATTGGCACGATTGATCACATCATAACCACTATCCCAAATTTGGAAATTATAAGTGGTTGACTGGTTTACATTTTGCCATGCATTCAAAGCTTTTGAATTTTGTTTGGTATGTCCCGGAGAGTAATGCTCAGTCATAATTTCTAATTGGTATATTAAAGCCCAATTGGATGCAAATGAGCGGAAACCGGCATAAACACCGGTCAATGCAGTATTCAGTTGTTCTTCTGTTTTGTAATAACTTCCTGGGTCAATGAATGTATAAGGAGTCTCGGTTAAATCTGTACATCCTGCAAACATAGAAACAAAAATAGCCAGTACTGTTGTTTTTATACTTTGGCATCTTATTTTGGATGCATCTATATGGAAAAATAATGATCTCATATAATTGTTAATTTAATGATTACTTAAAATTTAGCATTTACTCCAATGGTTATGGTCTTGATCCAAGGATTACTTGTATCACCATTCTCAGGATTATACCCTCTATGGTTGGCAAAAGTGATAAAGTTCTGTAAGTTCACGAAAGCGCTGATTCCCTTTATTCCTTTAATACCTTTGATTGGATTATTTCCAAAATCATAAGAAAGAGCGATACTTTTGATAATAAAATAATTCCATCCACTATTGCTTCTGTCTGATAAGTATAGGTTAGAGGCTCCCGCTCTAGGGAATGTACCGTTAGGATTAGATGGACTCCACATACGTTCATAGGCGTATTTTGATGGTAGGCAGCAACGATTATCTGTTTGGTTTTCACCTACCAATAGATAATTAAAACTATCTCCATATCCATGAATTCCGATCTTCATATCTGAGTTTGAAGCACCAACTGCGGCAAAATCGTGCGCTCCTTGCCCTAAAATATCTAAATGAAATTTTTTATATTCAAGGTTTAGAGCCACCCCATAAAAGAAGTTGGGTTCTGTTTCACCAATATTGATTTGGTCTTTAGCGGTTATTGCTTTATCATCATCAATATCGGCATACATTTCATCTCCTAGTTGGGCAGTCGGAACAATCTTTTGATAAGCTGCTAATTGCTCTTCTGTCTTAATAATTCCTTCTGATTTTAATCCATAAATAGAAAGTAATGATTCACCGACTTTCAAATATTTACTTAGACCTAAACCAGACGTAACGGTTATTGACTCTACATCATTATACAGCTCTTTAATTTCATTTTTGTTCTTACTTATATTGACAGTTGCATCCAGTTTGAAATCTTTTGTTTCAACAATGCGCCCGGATAATGCTATTTCCACCCCTTTATTGCTGACAATACCAATATTGCTCAACATAGTGGAAAAGCCGGAAGTAGAAGGAATAGGTACATCATATAACAAATCTGAAGTACGGCGGGAATAATAATCGACATTCAGATGAATTCTATTCCATAATGACAAATCGAAACCTAGATCGAACTGTTTGGTGCGTTCCCATTTTAAATCTGGATTCCCTATTGTTTCATAAAATCCTTGCATGAGTGCGTCATTATAAATGTAATTTTTGGATTTTAATTGTGCCAATGATTTGTAATTACCTATTTCCTGATTACCTGTAATACCATAGCTTCCACGTAGCTTTAAATTAGTAATAACCTTGTTATTCGCCAAGAAAGTTTCTTCAGAAATGCGCCACCCTAAACCAACAGATGGGAAGAATCCCCATTTATTATTAGTTCCGAAACGTGAAGAACCGTCATAACGTGCTGTCGCTGTCATCAGGTAACGGTCTTTGTAAGCATAGGTAAAGCGTCCGGTAAATGAAATAAGGGTGTTACCATATTTTCCACTGGCGTAGCTCATAGTTTCGCGGTCGGCCAATCCCATATCCCATGCGCCTGTTTCATCATTTTGGAATCCTTTACCACTGATTGATAAGTTTTCATATACATAATCTTGCCATGAATAAACTCCTGTAGCTGAAAAACGATGTTCATCCCAGTTTTTTGTATAAGTAAGGATATTTTCCGTTATCCGGCTTAATTCTTTAATATATCCATTACCTCCATTGCCTGATCCCGTAGCCGTTGTCTGTTTGGATGAACCATAGTTGTAATTTCTTACATTGGCTATATCGATGCCGAAATTTGTTTTAAAAGTCAAGTCTTTGGTTATTTTAAGTTCTGCATATACATCTCCAAACAAACGACTGGTTGTCCTAGTGTTGGTGACTTCACCGTAATTGGCTATAGGATTCCATCTTGCGTCATCCGAGAAGAATCCGGCTATGGCTGGGTTATCTGCTGGTATTGCAAAACTTCCATCTTCATTTTTAACAGGCAACGTAGGCCATCCGCTTCTCCAAATGGAACTAAGACTACCAGCTGTATTCCCGATTCCAGCTTTGGCTTGTTCGGTATATGCATATTGCAGATGACTACCGATGGTTAAGAAACGATTGAATTTATGCTGTATGTTGCTACGGAATGTATATTTATCAAATTTGGCACTGGAAATCAATCCATTCTGTAAAAACATCCCTCCTGATACCATATATTGTGTATCTCCTGTTGTCCCATCAAAAGAGATGCTGTAATCTTGAACAGGAGCGCTATCCTTAATAATTTCATCCTGCCAATCCGTGTGGATATCAGGAGCGGGATTAGCTGCTGTATATACAGGTGTTCCTTTAGCATTAGTGTATGCAGTGTTTATAAAGTCTACAAACTGCTCGTGATTCATCGTTTCTATCAAACGCCCGGGCATTTGGAAACCGTAAGTGGCATTGAAGGATAAGTTTTTAGCGTTTTTAGCACCTGTCTTGGTAGTTATCATTACTACTCCGTTAGCTCCTCTGGAACCATAAATAGCAGTTGCGGATGCATCTTTAAGTACTTCAATAGAAGCGATATCGTTAGCGTTTACTTCGGATATGGAACCATTCATCAAAGGGAAACCATCTACTACGTAAAGAGGGTCATTTCCCGCACTAATAGAACCGGAACCACGGATACGCATGGTTGGTGACTCACCGGGAATATTATTAGTCATGACTGAAACACCTGGTGCCCGTCCTTGCAATGCTTGTAAAGGATTACCTGCAGTGACTGATTTGATATCATTTGTTTTTACTTGCATGACGGCTCCTGTCAAATCCGTTTTTTTCATCGTACCATAGCCTACTACCACCACTTCATCAAGAGTTTCTGTATCTTCTTTCAATATTATATTAAGTTCTTTATTTCCAGAAACTTTCACTTCTTGAGAAACATACCCGATATACGTAATCTGTAAAACGGCATTCTTCGGGGCATCCAACACAAACCGCCCATCTATATCTGTTATCGTACCTATTGACTGACCTTTCACCGTGACATTGGCACCGATTATCGGCTCGCCATTCGTATCTTTCACAATACCTGTCACCTTATTTGCCTGTTGGGCAACTTCCCCATCTTTCGCCTTGCTCATCAGCATGATATTCTTACCCTCCATGGCATAATAAATATCAGTACCTTCAAAAACCTTATTCAACACTTCGGCTACAGATTTATTTTGCGCATTCACCTTCACATTGCGCTTCAGATTCACCTCGTTTACATTATATACAAACAGATAATCTGTCTGTTTTTCTATTTCACTGATTACCTTGCCTGTTGACATGTTATCCGCCACAACAGTCACCTTCATTGTCTGAGAATAAGACTCAGTGGCAAAAGCTGTTCCGGCAAAGACAAACAGGGCTAAGAGTGTGTTTCTCATCATACGGAATAAATGTTTAATTTCTACAATAGATTCCTGATACAAAATATTTTTCATATATTTGCATTACTAATTTTAGGTTCAACTTAAGATTATTTGAGAAAAAAATTGTCAATACGTAATTGACGTTTCCATGGGATGGTGTTGCAGCACTATCCCATTTCCTTTTTAGACCATGTGTGTTATTTCATAGGCATATTCTCTTTTAAGGGTTAATTAATTGTTATCACATTCGTCTCATCATCCTTTGTATAAGTAAACTTATTATTGAGTCTCAAAACTTTCAGTACGTGTTCCACCCCATCTTTCGTGCGGAATTTACCTGTATAACGGTTCTTTAAAATCCGGGTATTATTTACCACAATATCCACCCCATAATACAGTTTCAGTTTCTCTATCATATCACGTACGGATATATCATTAAAACAAAGCAAGCCCTCACGCCACAAAAAATAATCGGGCTCCTTGATGCGTCCTTTTACCAGTCTGTTGCCTTTCAAGCTGGCCATCGTGTTCGGTTCCAGCCTCATTCCACTGTTATTCGAACCGGGCACTAAAATTTCGACAGCACCTTCCAACAAAGAAGTTTCCCATACGCTATCCGCTGCATAAGCCATTACATTGAACTCTGTACCCAGCACCTTCACATTACATTTGTTCGTCTCTACAATAAAAGGCTGTTCCACATTCTTTGTCACCGCAAAGTAACCCTCACCATCCAATTTCACATTTCGGATATCCCCTTTGAAACTTCCCGGGAAAGTCAAGGTACTGCGTGAGTTCAACCAGACTTTCGTACCATCCGCCAACATCAATTCCGCCCGTTGGCCCGCCGGCACATAAATGGACTGCCATGTTTTGTCTTCCGGTACCTGATGTTTTCCTGTCCAATAATGTGTACCCAACAAGACGATCGCCAATACCGCTGCTATCTTGGCAGCTTCCATACATATTCCGCGTAACGAGAAATGTTTCCTTTCCCGGCTATTCTCCTCCGCCACAGGTTCCGTACGCCACAATGCCATGTCATGCAACTTCCGTTGTGCCATATATTCACGCATATTCTCAGGATTTTCCTGTATCCATCCGGTCACACGCTGCTTTTCGACTTCAGTAGCATTTCCGGCTATATATTTTTGCAATAATTCAGGATTCATATTCTATGCTGTTTTATTAGAAACGACTCAAGAAGAAATTACCCTAAAAGAAAATGAAGAAAAATATATAAAAATCATTTTTGTCCTCAAAAACATCCGTATCCCCATCCGGTCAGGCTTAATAATAAAAGAAGAAATAAAATAAAGGAAGATAATCTTTTAAAGTCACCCGCAGTACTTTCAATGCTTTTGATATATGATATTCCACCCCCTTTATAGAGATTTCCATCTCTTCGGCAATCTCTTTATTAGATTTATTTTCAAAACGGCTCAAAATAAATGCCCGTCGCGTCTGTTCCGACAAGGTGCTTAAAGTAGCACTGATGATTTTTTCCACTTCTTCCGAAAAAATCTCATCAGGATTGCACGCTTCCAAGGCAGACATACGGATAGACAATTCCTGTTGTTGCCAGTCGGCCATCACTTCAAAAGCGCTGCGTTTTACCTCCTCGTGCTTTAGATAGTCCAAGGCCTTGTTCTTCAAAATTGCCAGTAACAACGGTAAGATATATTTCTCTTCAACAGGCTCGGCCTTCAACTTTTCCCACAACTTTATTAATGCCTCGGAGGCAATATCTTCTGCTGCCAAATCATTATGAACGTATGATTTGGCAAAGAAAAAAGACTTCTTATAATAAGAGGTATAGATATCATTAAAAGAATTTCCAGGCATTTTGCTCATTTGTATATCGGTTGTGCTTTTCATCCATATTACGATGGTAGAGCAAAGTTAGTAATAAACCTTCGATAAAAACAAAATTATCCTGTTAATTCTTTCTCTTATATGCTATGAGCTTGCCTTATATGCAATCGCCCTCCACCGTCAGACTAAGTGGCAAAGAGGGAAAGTTGCCATAAATATAAAGTTCACGGACAAACACCCCTATACTGTCCGACTGGAAGGAAACTTTCAACTGTAAAGTATCTCCCGGAGCAGCATGATACTTGGAGCATCTCGTTTCCAGACAATCACAAGAAGAAACAATGTAATAAATATGTAAACTGTCACTTCTCGTGTTTTTATAGATAAAAACGCCACCACTAAAAAAGTCGAACAAACAAATCGCTAAGCAATCTTTTTCATTTATTTCGCCATATGCGATTCCCCCTGAAAAATCCTTCAAAAGCTTCATCCCTCCCGCAAACCCTTTGCCGGAGGGCGTTCCGGCTGAAAGATCACACCGGGAAAAAGCTTCAGGCCGCGGAAGAATCCTTCAGCTTCACCAGCCGGTACACATTGCCATACTCGGTATGAATGCGTTGTATTCCTAATGCAACCATCATCCTGCCCAACCGATTCGGAGTCACCCCGCGCATGGCTGCCGGATAATGCTTCTGCAAATAATTGAACAAATCCGTCGTGGTATAGGGCTTGGACAGCTCCCCTTTTTGCGGCATCCGGAAACAACGCAAAAACAGTTCCTGCTCGGCAGGCATTTTATAAAAATTCCGATTGCTATGCTGTATCTCCTTCTCTTCCTCTTCCGAGAACCAGTAACGCTCTCCCCCGACCAACTCCGCTTTCAACTGAGCGAACAATTGCGCATGATCGGGCGGTGTGCAGTCAATCTTATCATCCACTTCCGCACAAAGAAAACGGCGGCTTCCTGTGGGATCAGTCAGCAAGTCCGTCATATTGGACGTACCGATGAAAGAGGCGATACGAGGCAGATGACTGAATGCCGGACGATGTGCCCTGCGGAAAGTTAGTGTGGTCATCTGCATCAGATTCTTCAAAGCAGGCATCTGTCCGGCACGGTACTTATCGAACTCATCCATATTGATCAGTCCGAAAAGCGAAAGTTTCTGTTCACATCCACTCTCGCTCGTCAGGTCGAACTTGTCTATATAATAAGGTGTAAGTTCCTTAGGCATCAAAATCTTGCAAAAAGAAGACTTGCGCTTCCCCTGCTCACGGCTCACCAACATAGGCGCCACCGCATTGGCGCAATCCTGTGCCTGCCCCAGCCATTGGGCAGCAACACCCAGCATCCAACGGTGAAACCCTTTCACCCACATCGGTTTACGCGATATACGCACGGCCAGCGGAGTAACACGATCCACCCCGTCCCATTGAGGCAAGTGGTTCATATAATGCAGAAAAGGATGATAGTTTTCCACCTTTCTGGAATGGAGCAAACGGCTCACATCCTTATCCCAGCAATTGATGCCGCCGGTACGCGCCTCCAGGCAGAATGTATTCAAATCACGTTGAGCCACTATACCATACTCTTCATCCGGCATCTCTTTTCCACGATACTCCGTCTGTTCGGTGAGAAGGTTATAACGAAAATCATACCGTGCGGTCAAAAAGCACTGCAAGGCCTCCAGCATATTCTCCGGTTTCTTGCGCCCCGATTTGCCAGAAACCGCCTTTTCATCGATAGTTTCTGCCATACCAACTGCCTCGACAGCCGCTGGAAGAACAGTTTCGCCCACCGTTTCCATAGCCATTGAAGGCAACACTCTTTCCGGATTCGCACTTTTTCCCACGCATATCCTCATTTTCATACTCTTTTTGCACCAATTCAGTAATTTTTCCACTAATTTTTTCATCCTTTTTCATTATTTGGGGTTGTGTAATATCACAAAGATAACATACAAAATACTCTTTTACAAGCATTTACTACACACTACTGCAAAAAAGTGACTAAGCGAAAATAACTGGGAAATTATTCGTTTTTATCAAGACTATTTCATACTTTTGCACCGTCAAGTTAATCATTTCACTAGAATGATGAAGTTTCATCACTTGAGTGATACAACTTCATCACTTTAGTGATATAATTTCATCACCAAAGTGAAATGATTAACCTGAAAGGAAGTTGCAGCAAACTCTTCCGTACAAGAAAGCATAAACAACCGGATAAAAACAAATAAGCGAATGGCTATCAAATTTGAATTTTATGAATCACCCAATACGATAGGTACGCGCAAGAAGCGCTATCACGCCCGTGTAGTAAACTGGCAGCGCATCAACACCGACTATCTGGCACGGGAAATACAGTACGGCTCCTCGCTCACCGTGGCGGACATCAAGGCAACCATCATCTCGCTCAGCGAGAAACTGGCCTATTACTTGAAAGACGGCGCCCGGGTGCACATCGAAGGGATAGGGTATTTCCATATATCGCTTACCTGCCCCGAGACACGGACACCAAGCTCCACACGTGCCAACAAGGTGAAATTCAAATCGGTGACATTCCGTGCGGACAAATACCTGAAGCATCAGTTGAGCGACGTTAAGACCGAGCGTTCGAAATACAAGCCGCACTCCATGCCGGTGACAAAAGAGAGTATAGACGAGGCATTGACGGAATACTTCCTGACAAACAGCGTGTTGACACGCCGGAAGTTTGAATCGTTATGCGGACTGACACGCGCCACCGCAGGACGTTATATCGCCCAACTGGCGAAAGACAAAAAACTGCGCAATATCTCCATTCCACGTAACCCCATCTATGAACCGATGCCGGGATTCTACGGAAAAGAGAAACTGCCCGAACCGAAGAACGAAACGGAAAACGTATCGGCAACAAACGACACGGACCTGACAATAAAGTAAATATACAACGAAACAATATAATAGAAAACTTCTACAAACGAAGCTCAAACCATAAAGAGCTGAAACTTCTACACTAGGCTGAAGGAATTCCGGGAGGAAATCCTCCAGCCGCTTTTCTTTATTGACGAGCGTTTGCGAAGAGGCTGAAGGATTTGAAGGAAAAAACTGGGAAAACTTCGGGAGAGGTACTTTTCAGCCCACCAGCCATACCAGCATGGGCAAATAATCCTTTAAGGAAACACGAAGCAGCTTCAATGCCTGCTGGATGCGGTAAGCCACCGTCTGTGGTGACACATCCAGCACTTCGGCAATTTCTTTATAACTCAGTTCCTTAAAGCGATGCATCACAAAGGCCTTCCGATAACTGTCGGGCAGAGCAGCCATCGCCTCCTTTATTTTCCGGTCCAATTCCTCAAAACGAGCATAGTCCACTTCACACAATGCCGCCTGTGTCCTCTCATAAAAGGCAGCTTCAGCCTTGGTTTTCACCTGTTCCCGCGTCAAGTGGTTCAAGACCCTCCGATAGGTCATTTTGAACAAATACTGATTCAATGAAGACTCGATTATCAAATCCCCACGATTCTCCCATAGCCATAACATTACCTCCTGAACAATCTCTTCGGCATCTTCCAACGATACCAACCGGTGGGCATAGGCACACAGCATAGGATAGTATCTTCTGAATAAATGGTCAAAAGCATTACCATCCCCCTGTCGGAGAGCATTAAGCAAAGACAAGTCTTCGACGGTATGATTCATAGTATAATAACTGTTTTCCTTGCGCACAAAGATAGCGGTTTTTATCGGAAAAAACTTTTTTTTGAAAAAAAAGCATTTTTCGTTTAGATACCTTTCATTCTCGCTTGTCTTAATAATATAAAGGAAGAAATTAAAGCATAATTTATGGAAAACCATACCGATATAGAAACTTTGTTAACTAAATATTTCGAAGGGAAAACCACTCCTCCGGAAAATGAACAGATAGAAGCATGGCTGAATGCCGACGAGGAACATTTACATATAGCCAGGCAGCTGAATACGCTCTATCTGGCTGTAGACACACAGCATATCACAAAGAAAATAGATACGGAAAAAGCGTTAGATAAGGTAAAAAGCAAAACAAAAGTTAGAAACCTGTCCAGGTGGGGATGGACACAACGCATTGCGGCCATCCTGTCCGTTCCCCTCCTGATAGGTGTATTGGCTCTGTATCCGGACAGACGGCAGCCGGTAGTCACCGCTCAGATGGTGGAAATAAAAACCAATGCAGGCATGACTACCTCCGTCCTGTTACCGGACAGCACGGTAGTTCACCTCAATTCGGAATCCTCCCTCCGCTATCCCACCTTTTTCGCCGGCGATGTACGCCAAGTGGAGTTAAACGGTGAAGCTTATTTCGATGTGACCCATCATCCCCGGAAACGATTCATCGTCTCCACCCCTCATCATTCTCAGGTGGAGGTGTACGGAACAAGTTTCAATGTGGAAGCATACGGTAATGAAACTCCCATTTCCACCACGCTTATCAAAGGCAGCGTAGGGTTTATTTATAAGAATAGCAAAGGAAAATTTCAAAAGAGTATGCTCTCCCCCAGACAGAAGTTAGTTTATTCCCCACAAACCGGGGATATCAAGTGCTACGTCACTTCGGGCGAATCGGAGATTTCATGGAAAGACGGTAAGCTCATCTTTAATGACACTCCGCTGGATGAAGTGCTGCACATGCTTGGCAAGCGGTTCAATGTGGAATTCGTATTATCCAACAAAGAACTAAAAGGCTGTTCGTTCACAGGAACATTCACCCATCAGCGCCTGGAGCGTATTATGGAATATTTCCGGATTTCTTCCCGTATACGATGGCGGTACATTGACAGTGCAGATATAAAGACGGAAAAGCTGAAAATAGAAGTGTACTAATATACGTTTAACCCTTAATTTAAATACTAGAAAAATGAACAGACAACAGGCTCCCTAAACAAAAAACATACGGGAGGATATTGGCGTATCACCCCGTATGAAAAATCATCTTTCTATGCTTGTTTGGCGACAAGCAAAGACAACATTTTATTAACTTTATCTCAATTACAAAATTATGAAAAATTATTTTAGCGTCCAATTATTTTGGATGATAAAGTCGTGTAGGTTAATCTTAAATAAAGCTCCATTACCTATGAAACTAAGTGTACTCTTTTTAATCTGTTCGTTAAGTATGACTTATGCGGCAGAGTCGTATGCGCAAAAGACCATGATCAGTCTTGAAGTACGTAATGAAACAGTTGGCACTGTGTTGGAAAAGCTGAAAAAAGAATCGGGGTTTGATTTCTTCTTCAACAATAAACACGTAGATCTGAAACGTATTGTATCAGTTTCGGCAAACAACAATAATATATTCAAGATACTAGACCAGATTTTCGCAGGGACGAATGTGAAGTATTCAGTGCTTGAAAAGAAAATTATTCTTTCTACTGAGATTGTGCAAGGAATACAGCAAGGACAAATTAAGGTGACAGGTATTGTAAAAGATGCGAATGGCGAACCGATAATCGGTGCCAATGTCATCGTAAAAGGCCAGTCAACAGGTACAATCACAGATATAGACGGGCGGTTCGTTCTGGATACTCCAAAAGATGCCATTTTACAGATTACTTATATCGGGTATGTTTCTCAAGAAGTGAAAGTTTCCGGAAAGAAAGAACTTAATATAATATTGAAAGAAGATACAGAAACTCTTGACGAAGTGGTGGTAGTAGGCTATGGTACGATGAAAAAAAGAGACATTACAGGATCTGTCAGCTCCGTCAATACTTCCGTCCTCACTGCTGGATCTACTCCATCTGCAGCCGATGCTTTACAGGGTAGAATAGCTGGTGTAAACATCCAGAAGAATGCCGGACGTCCGGGAGGGAGTTATAGTATTCAGATCAGAGGTGTCAGTTCCATTAAGAATAAAAATAGTGGTCCTTTATATGTCATTGATGGTATTCCTACTTCTGAAGGAATGAACGACTTAAACCCCAGTGATATTGAAACTATAGATGTATTGAAAGATGCTTCAGCTACGGCTATATATGGTTCCCGTGGCACTAATGGTGTAGTAATTGTAACAACCAAGAGAGGAGAAAAAGGCAAAGTATCCATTCAGTATGAAGGAAATGTAGGTTTTAAAGAAGCCAGTCATTTACCTGAGATGATGGAAGGAGATGAATACGTAAAATTTCGTACCGATTTATACCATCAGTTAGGCCGGAGCACGGATCGTAGCAATGCTGAATTCTTTACTCCGGAAGAATGGAACAGAATAGATCATGGTATTTATACAGACTGGGTTGATTTAGTATTACGTAAAGGCTTCCAAACCAGCAATACCATTACAGCTTCAGGCGGCGATGATAAAGGAACTTTCTCTATCGGTTTGGGACAATTAAAAGAAAACGGAACAATTGAAGGGCAGGATTATGATCGATATAATATGCATCTGAATATCAACCGGAAATTTACAGATAAATGGGAAGCAGGAGGAAGTTTGTATTTCACTTACAGCATTCAAAATGAAGGGAGTTATGAAACATTGCGTTCCGCCTTCCGGTTACCTTCCGTAGCGGCTCCATACGATGACGAAGGAAACATGTTATTTCGCGTATTCCGTAATGATGCCGTAACTAATCCCCTTTATGAAAGTACAGAAGATGGTGAATGGCGTGAAAAAAAACGATTCCGCGCTTTCGGTAATATCTACCTGAAATTCGAACCCATCAAAGGATTGAACTTCCGCACTCAATTCTCGCCACAAATGTTGAACAAACGCAATGGAGAATATTATGGTATGTGGTGCAAGAATGGAGGAGCTGGAAAAACCGACAATACAAGTGCCGTATATGAAACCAACAACCATTGGGGATATGTATGGGACAATCAAGCGACTTATGACAAACGTTTCGGAAAACATAGTCTGAATGTAAACCTTGTCCAAAGCATTCAATACCAACAATGGGAATCCTCTTATCAAAAAGCAAGAAACTTACCTTATAATAGTAAGTGGTATAACTTGGACGCAGTTGCATCAACCGATATTCAAGCATCACAAACAGACTATCAGCAGACTAGTCTTGCCTCATTTTTAGGTCGTATTCAATATTCATTTATGGATAAATATCTTTTCACTGTTTCGGGACGTTATGACGGCTCATCCAGATTGGCCGATGGTAATAAATGGGCATTTTTCCCCTCAGCCGCATTTGCATGGATGTTGGGTGAAGAGGAATTTATAAAGAAAGTGGATTTCATCAGTAGTTTAAAGTTGCGTCTTAGCTATGGTGTTACGGGCAACGATGCTGTTAGTATTTATGGGACACAGTCTAATGTGTCAAATAGGAATTACGATTTTGGAGGTGATGTTTCAACTTCTTATTATAAAAACGGTCTTGCTAATAGTAAATTAACTTGGGAACGGACACAGGAATTCAACATCGGTTTAGATTTTGGTTTCTTCAGAAACCGTATTAATGGTTCATTGGACGTATATCAACGCACCTCTAAAGATCTGATTATGGAACGCCAGTTACCTAGCACCACAGGATGGACTTCTGTTTGGGACAATATTGGAAAGGTGAGAAATACAGGGCTTGAGTTATCTATAAATACAATAAATGTCCAAACAAGTGATTTTTCCTGGCAGACAAATATAATTTTTGATACCAATAAAAATGAAATCCTTGAATTGTACGGAGGGAAAAAAGATGATATCGGTAACAAATGGTTTATTGGAGAGGCTATCAATGTAAATTATGACTATGAATTTGATGGAATATGGCAGACATCCGAAGCCGATAAAGCAGCCATATATGGCCAGACACCGGGACAAGTAAAGGTGAAAGATCAAAATCATGATAATGTCATTGATGCAAAAGATAAAGTGATTCTAGGGCAACAGCTACCCAAATGGACAGGAAGTATCACCAATACATTTACTTATAAAAACTGGGATTTGGCTTTCAATGTATATACCCGTCAAGGTGCCCAGTTAAACAGTACATTTGTTTCTTCGTTTATGGCATATGATGGTAATTACAACCAAGCTAAAGTTGATTATTGGACTGAAACCAATCCGACAAATAAATACCCTCAACCAGGAAATAAAGGAAAATATTTTTCTTCCATGTGCTATCAAGATGTATCTTTCGTAAGAGTAGGATATATCACACTAGGATATACTTTCCCCATGTCGCTGCTGAAACCTATAGGAATTAAAAGGCTGAAATTATATGCTACAGCCAACAATCCATTCCTTTTCACTTCTTTCAAAGGATTTGATCCAGAATGGGCAACTCAAAATACGTGGGGAGAAGCTACAAGTACAAGAACTTTTTTATTTGGTGTAAAACTTGCATTCTAAAAAAACAACAATATGAAAACAAAAATAAAATTATCTGCTCTACTATTCATCGCTTCTATAACTGTATCTTGTGACAACTTTCTAGAAGAAAAGAACCAGAGCAATATAACTGCAGAAAATTATTTCGTAACAGCTGACGGATACCGTTCTTTAGTAAACGCTGCTTATTCTACTTTAAGAACAGTTTGGGGAGACGAGCCTTGGTTGTATTGTCTAGGTACAGATATATTTACTCGCGGTGAAAGTGAATTAATTGGAGGTAGTTACGGAGGACGAGACACCCAAAGCCGCCAACTGAACGAATATGCAGAATTGGATGCCGAAAACCCTTGTGTAAAAGACCATTATGCAGACTTATATTATTCCATACAAGCATGTAATACAGCTCTAGCCCGAGCAAACGCAGTAAACGGAATTTCAGAAACAGAAATAGTTCAATCAAATGCCGAAGTAAGATTCCTTCGTGCTTATTATTATTTTCTTTTAGTTGAACAGTTCGGTGACGTACCTTTGGTTGAGGATGAAATTACATCAGCCATTACACACTTTGACCGCATTCCCGAGGCTGATATATATAAATACATCATCAATGAGCTAAGTGTAGTAGTCAGTAAGCTTCCGATTAAAGCTGCTGAGTTTGGCCGTGCCACTCAAGGAGCATGCAAAAACTTATTAAGCCTGGTTTATTTAACTCGAGGTTATAAAAGCTATGCTGATTCCGATGATTTCACTAAAGCTGCATCACTAGCGGACGAAGTAATCAATAGTGGAGAATATCGTCTTCTCCCTTCCTTCCAGGAAGTATTCAAAGAAGGTAATGAAATAAATGACGAAATTATCTTTTCAGTTCAATATGATGCCAAATCTTTAGGTGGAGATATTAATAATGGAAGCGGTCAGAATGCGATGTTCGGATGGGAACTATGGAGCAAAATTCCTAGTGGTTTCGAAATATACAATACAACCTATAACTGGCATAAACCGCAATTTACGCCCACACAATTTCTCTATTCACTCTACAATACAGACTCTGACTCACGCTATGATGTTACTTTTTTAAGTGAATATTATGCAACAAAAGATGATGGAAAAGTAAAAGCTGGCGATTTAAGAGTCTATTTTCCACATTATGACAAAGAATTTACAGTGAACGATTCTTTAGCCATCATGGCTGAACATCCCAATGCTATCATCATAACCAAAGAACTTTGGAAACAGGATATTGAAAATATAGGTGGTAGCGGAATTTTCCCCATGATATGGAAGTTTTTTGATTCAACAGCTCCTTGGCCATCCAACAATCAATCCTATTCAGGCACACGGGACATCTTCCTATTCCGGCTAGCAGAAACGTATTTGATTGCTTCAGAAGCCTATTTGCAGGCAGGTGATAAATCAAAAGCTGCCGAACGCCTTAACGCTGTACGCAAAAGAGCTGCCATCCCCGGTCACGAAAAAGATATGATCATAAATGAAGTAGATATTGATATAAATACGATTCTGGATGAACGTGCACGTGAACTAGCTGGTGAATACAAGCGTTGGCCTGATTTAAAACGTACCAATACACTTATTGAACGTACATTAAAACATAATAATCTAGCAAAGAAAACAAACAAAATGGATAACCATATTTTATTAAGACCAATTCCACAAACTGTTATTGATCAAGATTCGGAAGGAATAGAGCAAAATGCAGGCTATTGATAGGATTATTAATAAATAAATTTATACACAAAAGGCATATCAAAACATATTGATAAAATTTCAGAGCATACAATATTTTTGATATGCCCTTTTTAAGTATCAGAAAAAGACCAATCAAGGAAAGTTGTTGTTGGAAAATTAATAATTTAAAACAGAATATGCGACATACAATCATACATCTATTATTATTAATGATAGTAGTAAAGGCCAACGGTTTTGAACTGAAAAGTGGGCACACAATTCATATAGCTTGTGATACAACAGAAATGGAACCGGTAGTAAAATCAGCACTTAAAATGCTAGTAAATGATTTCCAAGCAGTATTGTCATCGGATGTCTGTATAGGAAAAGAAGGTAATATTATTATTAATAAAGACACCACCCTGTTAGATAAACGTAAAGAAGCTTTCCAACTTAAAGTTTCGGATGACCAACTTTATGTAACGGGAAGTGATGCACATGGCGTCGCATATGGAATACTGGAAATTTCCCGGCTGATAGGCGTGTCACCTTGGGAATGGTGGGCTGATGTTATGCCTCTAAAACGATCATCCTTTTCGCTTGCAAACGGCTACGTAAATCTGCAAGCTCCTTCCGTAGAATTTCGCGGTATCTTTATCAATGATGAAGATTGGGGATTAATGCCATGGTCAAGCCTACACTACGAACCTTGGCACAAACCCGGTCGTATTGGTCCCAAGACCAATGCGCGCATTTTCGAATTAATGTTACGCTTACGTGCAAATACCTATTGGCCTGCCATGCATGAATGTACGCAACCTTTTTTCTTAACACAAGGAAATCGTGAAGTAGCTGAACAATACGGTATCTACATTGGAGGTTCACACTGCGAACCAATGGCTTCAAGCACAGCCGGTGAATGGAGAAAACGAGGAAAAGGAGAATACGATTATGTGAACAACAGCAAAAATGTTTATGAATTTTGGGAACAAAGAGTAAAGGAAGTGGCAAACCAACCCATACTTTATACTATAGGTATGCGTGGAGTACACGACGGAGCTATGAATGGTGCAAAAACGATAAAGGAACAGAAAGCCGTGTTGCAACATGTATTTGCTGACCAACGTCATTTACTACAACAATATGTTAACCAAGACGTAACAAAAGTTCCACAAGTCTTTATTCCTTATAAAGAAGTTATGGATATATATGACGCAGGACTTGAAGTTCCTGAAGATGTATGCTTGATGTGGTGCGATGACAACTATGGATATATTCATCATTTTCCTACGGATGAAGAACGTCAGCGGAAAGGAGGAAACGGTGTGTATTACCACATATCTTATTGGGGACGCCCACATGATTATCTATGGTTGGGTACTTTCTCACCCGCACTACTCTATCAACAAATGACGACCGCCTATGATAGTGGCATACAAAAATTATGGGTATTGAATGTAGGTGACATCAAGCCTGCTGAATATCAGATAGAATTATTCATGGATATGGCTTGGGACATTCACTCCGTCAGAAAACAGGGTATCACAAAGCATCTCAGCCATTTCCTACAAAGAGAATTCGGTAACCAGTTGGGCAAACGTCTTTTACCTCTGATGAAAGAACATTATCGATTAGCATATATCCGCAAGCCGGAATTCATGGGAAATACTCGTGAAGAAGAGTATCACACCAACGATTATCGTATTATAAAAGATATGCCATGGAGCGAAAAATATATTGACACACGTTTAGCGGCCTATCAAAAATTGGAAGATGAGGTAGAAACTTGCTTTAATAAAGTTATTCCGGAACGTCAAGACGCCTATTTCCAATTAGTCAAATACCCTTTGCAGGCATCAGCGGAAATGAATAAAAAAATACTTTATGCTCAAAAAGCTCGCCACGGGCTGGAATCATGGTCAAAAAGTGATGCAGCATTTGATAGTATTGCTTCACTAACACGTATCTATAATATAGGTTTCCATAATAATAGTAAATGGCATAGAATGATGGATTTTCAACCTAGGCGTTTACCAGTATTTGAACCTGTAGATCATAAAGCTGCGACTTCTCCTATAATAAAAGAACGCAAGTACATTGCCAAATGGAATGGAGCAGACTGCACAAATGGGGATTACTCCCCCTGTGAAGGCCTCGGTTATGAAGAAAAAGCCATAGCCATCCCGAAAAATAAGAGTGTAAACTATACATTTGACGCAATAAATACTGATTCTGTAGAGATTGAAGTACATTTACTTCCTTGTCATCCTATTGAAGGAAAGTCAATTCGCATTGCGCTTTCACTTGACGGGCAGCAGATTCCTGCAAGTAATTACGAAACATATGGGCGAAGTGAAATATGGAAAGAAAATGTATTAAGAAACAAAGCAATCTTACATTTCACCCTCCCACTTTCCCAAAATGAGAAACATTGTCTTCAAGTAAAAGCAATAGATAAAGGAGTCATTCTTGACCAACTATTTGTTTTTCCAAAAACACAATGATCCTCAAAAAAATTATGAATATCTCTTTTTCTATTTATCACTTATAAACAAACAGATTGAAGATATGGTTTTTTGTACAAAAACACAGGAATTGAAATCAAAATCCATTTGTTCTCTATTTTGATATTACGATCTTTGCATAATAATAAAAATAGATAGCGTAAAGATTCCAACCTATAATTTTTATATTAATGTTCAAGATAGAACATTAGTGCATTATTGAATAAATAAAATATGAATATACAATAAGAACATGATGAAATATTTACTATTCTTGTTGTTCCTCTTATTGAAAGCAGGAGCAGCTACAGCTCAAAACAATTTAGTAGTCAACGGTATTCCATGGTTTGATGACAAGGGAAATATTGTCAATGCACATGGCGCTTGTATTGTGGAAGAAAATGGAAGATATTATCTTTTCGGAGAATGGAAATCGGACAAAAGTAACGCTTTCCCCGGCTTCTCATGTTATTCTTCGGATGATCTTGTAAACTGGAAATTCGAGAACATTGTCCTTAGAGTCCAACCCGAAGGCATCCTCGGTCCCAATCGCGTAGGTGAGCGTGTAAAAGTGATGAAATGCCCTAAGACGGGCGAGTATATCATGCTGATGCATGCCGATGATATGGGATACAAGGACCCTTATATCGGTTTAGCCACCTGCAAAACGATTGCAGGTGACTATCAGTTGCAGGGACCGTTGCTCTATAAGGGACAACCTGTAAAACGCTGGGATATGGGAACCTTTCAGGACACCGATGGAAAAGGATATTTACTGATTCATCATGGCCCTATTTATCGGTTAAGCGATGATTACCGTTCGATAGAGGCTGAAGTGGCCCACATTAAAGGCATGGGCGAATCACCGGCCATGTTCAAAAAGAATGGTGTCTATTTTATGCTTACCTCAAACCTGACCAGTTGGGAGAAAAATGACAACTTCTATTTTACGGCTCCCCAGATAGAAGGTCCTTGGACGAAACAAGGACTGTTCTGCCCGGAAGGCAAGCTGACCTACAATTCGCAAAGTACATTTGTATTCCCGTTGAAATGCGGTAACGATACCATACCTATGTTTATGGGGGATCGTTGGTCTTATCCGCATCAGGCCTCAGCCGCCACATATGTATGGATGCCTTTACAAGTGGATGGAACAAAAATATCCATCCCTGAATATTGGCAGGCATGGGACATCAGGAAGCTAAAACCGGCAGACGCTCTGAACAAAGGGAAAAAGTTGTACGGGGCATGGAAGTCCAATCAAAAAGGAGACGTGTTGGAGATAGCGTTCAAAGGAACTCATGCCGCTATTGTTGGAGAAACAAACCCTCATGGCGGATATGCCAAAGTAAGTGTATTAAATGCCGAGAAAGATACTGTATATTCTTCATTGGTAGATTTCTACAGCAAGTATCCGGAAAAAGCAATTCGAATTATAACACCGAAAATGTCGAAGGCAAATTATACCTTACAGGTTGAAGTAACAGGAATACGACCGGTATGGACAGACAAGACTAAAACAATCTATGGAAGTGACGACACTTTCGTAACGATAGACAATGTCTATCACTTTTGAGCTATTCCATATCTTATGCAAAAGGGCTGAGATACAGAATTAACCATGCAAAAGACAGAAGAAATGTAACACTGGAAAATTTGAAGTATAATAATTGCTAATATATTAAATAACGATGAGAAATATTATAATAACGCGCAGTTTCATATTTCTAAACAGAAAAATAAAAAGATTACTTTTACTGTTAGTTACTATTTTTTTGTGTGCAAGAATGATGGGAGAAACGATTATTCCGGATTCCATTTCCAATCCCATTCGCACGGGATTCCATCCAGATCCTTCCATCTGCCGGGTAGGAGAAGATTATTATTTAGTCACTTCATCATTCACATGGTTTCCCGGACTTCCTATTTATCACAGCCGTGACCTGACTAACTGGTCGCTTATCGGTCATGCATTAACCAATCCCAAGGCTATCGACTTTAACGGTATGACGGATAATGACGGCATCTGGGCCCCCACTTTGCGTTATCATAATGGAACATTCTATCTTATCACCACAGCTCATGGCTGTGGTGGCAATTTCTACATGACAGCCAAGAATCCGGCCGGTCCCTGGTCGGATCCGGTGTGGCTGAAAGATGCTCCCGGCATTGACCCTTCTCTTTTTTTTGATGAGGACGGACGCTGTTATTATACAGGCAATCGCTGGGATTTTAAGAGTGCATGGCCTGCCCAGTGTGCCGTATGGATGCAGGAGCTGGACCTCCAAAAAAGATGTCTGGTCGGAGAACGAAAAACATTGGCCTATGGCCATGCGGCTAATGCAAAATACGCCGAAGGGCCTCATTTATACAAAATAAAGGACCACTATCTATTGTTGATGGCTGAAGGAGGATCGGATTATAACCATGCTGTTACCGCCCTCACTGCTAAATCCCTCTGGGGACCGTATGTACCTTGTACCGTCAATCCCGTATTGACACACCGCCATCTTGGCAAGGACTACCCTGTGCAGTCTCTCGGACATGCCGATCTGGTACAGACACCGACCGGAGATTGGTATGCTGTGTTTCTTGGTAAACGAATTGTGGAAGGAGGACTGGTGCCTTTAGGACGCGAAACCTTTCTTTGTGAGGTGAGTTTTCAAAACGGTGAACCTATCTTCAATCCCGGCATTGGTGTTATCGGAAACCGGTTGAAACGTCCACCTTTACCATGGACGCCGGTGTCGAAGACAGATAAACAGAATGATTTTGAAAGTTCTGCTTTATCACCGGAATGGGCTACAATGCGTATCCCTGAGCAACCTTTCCATCATTTTGCCGATGGCAACTTGTTTTTGTCTCTCCGACCTGAGATGGCAGACAGTCTGGTATGTCCCTCCATGCTTCTGCGCCGTGTACATTCCCATAATTTTTCTGCCACCACGACAATGAGTTTCTCCACCCGTCGGGTGAACGAATGGGCGGGCTTGGTTCTGTATCGTACAGCTAAAGGCTATTATTCATTACTGAAAGGAAAGAATGAAATCCGTTTGACAAAAGTACTTCTAGGCAAAAAAACAATAATTGCGACACTGCCTTGGAAGGAAAAATCTGTCATATTACGCTTGGTAGCCAAAGGAGCTACATTAACATTCTATGCCGGTTTGTCAAATGATATGCTTTATCAAGTGGGAGAGGTACAAAGTGTAGATGCTGTGTCGGATAATAAGGTCAACCGCTTTAATGGTACGGGAGTCGGAATATATGCGACAAGTAATGGAAAACAATCGATAAATAAAGCATCATACCAATGGTTTGAATATAAGGAAGAGAATTAGTCTTAAAACAAGAAAAAATTACTATTGAACCTATTTCTTACAATTAAAAGACATATTCAGATATCATACAAAATTAGTTCTAGAGATACACAAGAGAAATACATAATGATTATCTTTGCAAACGAATATTATGGGATTAATCCACATTTAGGTAACACCATATATCTTGGAAGAGCACATAGAAAATATAGAACGACACTTGATTCATGACTTAAAACAAGGATCGCATAAGGCATTTGACAAAATTTATCAAATGTACTCCAAACGCCTGTATGCTTATAGTTTACAATTTACCAAATCTTCCGAAGAATCAGAGGAAATCGTACAAGAGGTTTTTGTAAAACTGTGGTCTAACCGTATAAATATAAGACAAGATGAAACATTACGTTCTCTACTTTTTATTATGGCTAAACACCGTCTCATCAATGCATACCGTCAGAAAATAAACCATCCCATATATGAAGAATACATTTATCATATAGATACCCTGTCAACCGAGGACACTCATTACAAGCTGGAATATAATGAATTCCTATTCAGATTCCTCAAAACAATAGAAAAGCTCCCAGACACTCAGCAAAAAGTAATTCGTCTATCCCGATTCAAACAGTTATCCAATAAAGAAATAGCAGAAAAACTTTCTTTAAGCGAACAAACCGTAAAAAACCAGCTTTCACTAGGACTTAAGACCCTAAAGGAGAAATTAAACAAAATATGGTTACTTCTAATGTTACTTTTTATTAATTAGAAAATAAAATTCGGTACTATCAACATAAATGGATGTCATAAATAGAAAAAAATAAATGAAGAAACTTGAAACCAAATATAGGAATGACGAACTATCCCCGGCGGAGTTACAGGAACTCAGAAATAGAATTAAATCCATGTCGGACTATGAAATAGGGGAAGAAATGTATCAAACTTGGATGAATGAAAAAATTGATGTCACTTCCGTTCCCGACAAACAAATAGACAAAATAAAGGCACAGATCGAAAATTCCATAAAAGAAGAAAAAAGCAATGGCTTCGATTTTAGTCGTATAATCCAGATTGCCGCTACTATATTATTGCCTGTATTCATTATACTTTCCGGCTATCTGTATTATGAGAACAGACAAATTGCCACCAAAGAAATGATTGTCTGTACAGCTCGAGGAGAACGGGCAAGTGTCACTCTTCCGGACGGCACCGCTGTTTCTCTGAATTCAGAATCCAGGTTAGCATACTTCCCCCAAACCTATAACAAAAAAGAAAGGAAAATCAGCTTTGATGGAGAAGGTTATTTTCAGATCGATAAAAACAAGGAAGTACCTTTTATCATAGATGCCCAAGGACTACAAGTAAAGGTACTGGGAACTACTTTTAATCTTTTAGTACGAAAGGATCATAAAACAGCCGAACTGGCCCTAGAGGAAGGAAGCGTATGGCTTGGTGCAACTCAAAGTCATAAGAATGTAATCCTTCACCCGAAACAAAAGGCAATATTAGACCAATCAACAGGTAATATTTTCATCATTGCAGAAGAGGACACCCCAAAAATATCAGCATGGAGACATGGCAACATGATATTCAGAAATACTAAATTCTCTGAAGTCATCCATACTATTGAACAAAGCTATAATGTTCGAATCAACATCACCTGTAAAAACTGTCCCACCGACACTTTTACCGGTACACTACCTCTTACCAATTTAAACGAAGTGCTGGAAGTAATTGAAAAGTCCTATCATCTTAAGGCGCAAATCAAAGGCAAAGAAATTATTTTGACTGACATTTGAATCAAATCCAATCAATATCAAAACCGACTTTCTTTCTAAATTGAGAGAAAGCGGCTTCGTTTTGTATGCTTTATAACATATCTTATCTTCGGTACTTCTATAAAAATACATTGTCTTTACTTACGACAATGCCCACAGGGCCTAACATTAATCTAAAATTTACTATCGTATGAAAAACAAACACGCACAACTGAAGTTGTTCACTTTGTTTTCGTTATTGCTTCTTTTCTGTACATTCGAATCTATGGCACAGGAAAAACTAATAACGATAAACGTAAAAAATGTATCATTAAAAGAGATCTTTAACATTATCGAGAATCAAACGCCCTATCGTTTTTCTTATCGTAGTGTTGTTCTAGATGCTGACCGAAATATTTCGATATCAGCGGAAAATATTTCGGTCACTACCGTTCTGAATCAAGCTTTAAAAGACAGAAATCTAGAATATAGTATTGTTTCACCTAAAACAATCGTTATTTCGGACAAGCAAACCGGCAATGTAAAATCATCTGAAACAAAAAAAATATCCGGCATCATTAAAGATGTGAATGGCGAACCGATTATAGGTGCTAACGTAAAAATTAAAGGACAATCTATAGGCACGATTACAGATATAGACGGACGGTTTGTACTAGATGCCTCAACCGATGCGACATTGCAAATTTCCTACATTGGATATGCCTCACTGGAAATGAACACCGGAAATAAAAAAGAACTAAATATTGTTTTAAAAGAAGATACTGAAACTTTAGAAGAAGTAGTAGTGGTCGGATACGGTGTACAAAAAAAGGCCAACCTGACAGGAGCAGTAAGCAGTGTAAAAATGGATGAAATATTGGGGGATCGGCCTGTTACTTCGGTAAGTAATGTACTGATGGGAGCAATGCCGGGATTGCAAGTAACAGGTACATCAGGCCAACCCGGTGCTGAAATGTCTTTCAATATCCGGGGAGTAAACAGCATCAATGAAGGTGCCCCGCTCGTATTAGTTGACAATGTAGAGATGGACATAAATATGCTGGATCCTAATGATATTGAATCTATCTCTGTATTGAAAGATGCCGCATCATCGGCTATTTACGGTGCACGCGCTGCATTCGGAGTTATCCTAGTCACCACTAAAAAGGGAATGAAAGACACTCGCTTCTCTATCAACTACTCTAATAACTTCTCATTCAGTAAGCCTAGTAATTTACCCCACAAAGCAACTCCGTTACAAACAGTACAAGCTTATAAAGATATGGGAACAGTATCATATCAAACAGGACAAAATGTAGATACCTGGTTGGAGTTATTGAAAGAATATGATACTAATTCAGGCAATTATCCTGACGGTTATGCCGTAGTAGACGGACTTCGATACAGTTTACAAGAAACGGATCTCTTAAACGATATGATGGAAACAGGTTTTCAACAAACACATAATATTTCTGTTGGAGGAGGTAATAAATCAATATCTTACAGAATGTCAGCTGGGATGGTGGATCAAAACGGAATTCTTGTTACAGATAAAGACTCATACAAACGTTATAATATATCATCTTACATCCGTTCCGATATTCATTCCTGGATTACTCCGGAATTAGACATCAAATATGCGAATTCACATTCAGAACTTCCCTATACTTCAGCTTCTTATGGTATTTGGGGAGCAGCAGTAGCCTTTCCATCTTATTTTCCATTAGGTAATATGGAACTAGACGGTGAAATCTTGCCTATCAATACTCCTCATAATTTCATTAATCTGTCAGCACCTAAAGAAAATGACAGAAACGACTTACGCATCTTTGGCAAGCTGACTATTACTCCGTTCAAAGATCTGAAAATAATCGGTGAATATACATTTAATAGAAAGACTAGAGAAATCACAACTTTCGATAAGAAATTTAATTATGCTCACGGAGCTAACTTCCGCAAGGAACAGTCTGTTTCAAATTCGAAATATGAAATAGAAAATCGGGCGACCAATTATAATGCTTTTAATGTATATGCCAATTACAACAAAACATTAGGTAAACATGACATTGGAATTATGGCTGGTTTCAATCAGGAAAGCAATGCCTATAAGATGATGAAAGCGTCACGCACAGATATGATTAACGAAGATTTACCCTCATTATCACAAGCTACAGGAGATTATAAAAACAGTGATGAATTTGAGGAATACCATGTCAGAGGAGTATTCTATAGGATAAATTACTCTTATGCCGGTAAATATTTACTCGAAACAAACGGACGTTATGATGGTTCTTCGAAATTCCCTAAAGAAAATCGTTTCGGCTTCTTTCCTTCTGTTTCCGTAGGCTGGCGTGTCAGTGAAGAGCAATTTATGGAATGGAGTAAAGTTTTTCTTTCTAACTTAAAATTGAGAGGTTCTTATGGTAATATCGGTAATCAAAGTATAGAACCTTATGCTTTTATTCCTGGCATGGATTCTCCATTGGCTAATTGGGTTGTAAACGGACAAGCTACTACAACATTGGCCCCTCCAGCTCTAGTCAGCAATAGTTTCACTTGGGAAAAAGTTAGTACTTTGGATTTCGGGTTTGACCTAGGGCTGTTTAATAACCGCCTAAATGTTGTATTTGATTGGTACCAACGAGATACAAAAGGAATGTTGGCTCCAGGTATGGAACTTCCAGGAGTATTGGGTGCCAAAGCCCCATTACAAAACTCTGCCGATTTACGCGCCAAAGGTTGGGAAATATCCTTGGATTGGAATGACCGTATCGGCAATGTGCAATATTATTTAGGTTTTAACCTATATGACTCGCGTACGAAAATCACAAAATACGACAATGAGGTAGGCTTACTAGGAAAAGATTCGGATGGCAATCTGATTTACCGAAAAGGAATGGAATTAGGTGAAATATGGGGGTATACTACAGACCGCTTATATACTACCGAAGATTTTGACAGTCAAGGAAAGTTAAAAAACAATATTCCCAAAATGGAAGGTTATAATCCCAATCCGGGAGATATACTTTATGTGGATTTTGATGGAAATGGTATTATAAACAATGGTAAAAACACGTCAAACGAACCAGGCGATACTCATATTATCGGTAATGATACTCGCAGATATCAGTACGGAATTCGTGGTGGCGCAGCATGGAAAGGTATTTCATTGTCATTTATTTTACAAGGAGTCGGCAAACGGGATCTTTGGCTTATGAATGAGCTATTCTATCCACATTACGATGCTTACTCAACTTTGTTTGACTCTCAATTGAATTACTGGACTCCAGAACATACAAATAGTTATTTTCCACGTTTATATGAAAAGGCAGAAGGAAATACTAAAGCCAATCAAAAAACACAAACCCGTTTTTTGCAAAATGGAGCGTATTTGAGCATACGCAATATCAGTTTATCATATACCTTCCCCATAAAACTGATCAAGCCACTGGGTATTACTAACTTATCAGTATTTTTTAGTGGAGAAAACCTCTTTACATTTGATCATCTGCCCAAAGGGATAGATGCTGAACGTGTAGTAACAGACAATTTGGGACAACGTGGATTTACTTATCCTTATATGCGTCAATTCTCATTTGGTATTAATTTAAGTTTATAATAAAAGCTGACATTATGAAAAAATATATAGTAGGAGTAGGACTCTTCCTGTTGATGAATTCTTGTTTAAATAATGATTTTATGGAGGTATATCCCAAAGATCAACAAACGGAATTAACCTCTTTCCGATCATATGAAAACTTCAAGACTTACGCTTGGGGACTGTATAACGTCTTTTTCGGCTATGCATATAAAACAGGACAAACTGATGAGATTTTTAAAGGAGATTATGAAGCTGACAATATGATCAAGCATGTCTCAGGCAATGAAAGTCAATGGGCGTATCAGAAAGCTAAGGTACCTGCGTCTTCTGATTCATGGGACTATGAATATATCCGCCGGGTGAATTTAATGTTGGACAATATAGACCAGTCATCCATGAATGATGCAGAAAAAGCACATTGGAGAAGTGTTGGATATTTTTTTCGCGCTTATAAATATTTTAAAATGCTATCTCTATATGGAGATTTACCATGGGTAGAACATGCTTTATCAGAAGACAGCGAGGAACTATATTCCCCTAGAGACCCACGGGATGTTGTAGCCCAAAATATTCTGAATAACTTGAAATATGCAGAAGAACATATCAAGGTAGACGGAGATGGCAATAATACGATCAATCGAGCTGTAGTACAATCATTAATTTCCCGTTTTTGTTTATTTGAAGGTACATGGAGAAAATATCATGCCCTACAAAATGCCACAACCTATTTAGAAGAATGTACACGGGCTTCCAAGGAAGTCATGAATAAATATACTACCCTACATCCCAACTATGAAGAACTTTTCAACTCAGAGTCTTTAGATGGCATAAATGGAATTATTCTATACAAAGAGTATGCTACCAGCCAGCTATGCCATGGGCTCACACGTATGGTAAGAACCGGCGAATCACAAATAGAAGCAACCAAAGATGCTGTAGACAGTTATTTGTGCAGTGACGGACATCCTATCAAAAACAGTTCCACATACGGAGGTGATAAAGACGTATATGCACAGTTCCGCAACCGGGATTATCGTTTATATCACACAGTATGTCCTCCCTATATGGTAAGTCTAGCAAGTGCCTCTACCACTCAATGGAAGTTCACAGACAATCCCTCTGAACGTGAATATATTGACTTGATGGCAACAATTTCTAAAGAAACTTATCACCGGTTGCCGACATCTAATTTCAAAGGTTTTATAACCAAAGGGCAACCTCATTTCAAAAATGTCAATTGGGGACAGGGATGGAATGCCAGCCAAATGGGTTTCTGGGTATGGAAATACTATAATACTCATACCGATGCCAGCACTGCCAATGGAGTTTGTACTACAGACGCTCCCCTATTCAGACTCGGTGAGATACTGTTGAATTATGCCGAAGCAATGTATGAACTAGGGCAATTCGATCAATCTATAGCAGATGAAACTATTAATAAACTGAGAAAACGTGCTCACGTGGCCGATATGGTCTTGACAGATATTACCACAGATTTTGATCCTGACAGAGATCAAGATGTAAATCCGTTACTATGGGAAATCCGCCGTGAACGCCGCGTTGAATTAATGGGTGAAGGAACTCGTTTGGACGATTTACGCCGCTGGAAAAAAGGACATTACGTAGACAAACAACCTACTGGGGTCTATTTAAAAAATGCAAGTGAATTTAATGTAAAAGTTATGAATGGTCCCTCCAACAATGAAGGATATGTATATTATTTTGAGAAACCCCTAGGATGGTTGGAACATTACTATCTAAATCCAATTCCTCTAAATCAATTGGCACTCAATCCTGCTCTAGAACAAAATCCTGGATGGGAAAACAATAAATAAAATTATGCAGTTAAAATATACTTTGTTTTCAAGCATTTCAATGCTTGCCTTCTCTTCTCTGTCTGTATTTTCACAGACAGAGAAAATGAACGTTCTATTCTTGATGGCAGACGATATGCGCCCTGAGTTAGGATGCTATGGAGTAAAAGAAGTAAAGACTCCCAATATCGATCGTTTTGCCGCCAGCGGGTTATTATTTCAGAACGCTTACTGTAATATCCCAGTAAGTGGAGCTTCACGCGCCAGTTTATTGACAGGAGTGTATCCACACTATCCAGATCGCTTTGTCAACTATTCCGCTTATGCCAGCAAAGATTGCCCAACCGCAATTCCGATATCAAGATGGTTTACATCACATGGCTATTACACAATCTCAAACGGCAAGGTTTTCCACCATCTTTCAGATCATGCTAATTCATGGAGTGAACCTCCTTACCGTAAACATCCCGACGGATATGATGTATATTGGGCAGAATACAATAAATGGGAATTATGGATGAATGAAGCCTCCGCACGAACTATCAATCCCAAAACAATGCGAGGACCTTTTTGTGAGTGGGCTGAAGTACCTGACACCGCTTATGATGACGGAAAACTGGCATTAAAAGCCATTGCAGACTTAAAACGTTTAAAAGAACAAGGAAAACCTTTCTTTATGGCATGTGGATTTTGGAAGCCACATTTACCTTTTAATGCCCCTAAAAAATATTGGGATTTATATGACCGAGAGAAAATTCCAGTTGCCAATAATCGTTTTCGCCCTGCAGGCTTGCCGGATGAAGTTAAAAACTCTGGAGAAATCTATGCTTACGCACGTACTACCACAGCAGATGATATCTATTTTCAGAAAGAAGCCAAACACGGATATTATGCCTGTTTAAGCTATGTTGACGCCCAAATAGGAAAAGTGCTGGATGCCCTGGATGAGCTAGGTTTAGCAAATAATACCATCGTTGTATTACTAGGAGACCATGGCTGGCATCTAGGGGAACACAACTTTCTCGGTAAGCATAATTTAATGGATCGTTCTACTCACGTTCCTTTAATTGTACGTGTTCCCGGATTGAAAAAAGGAAAAACTAAGTCCATGGTAGAATTCGTAGATTTATATCCAACACTATGTGAACTTTGTCATTTGCCCATACCAAAGAATCAATTAAATGGCACTAGTTTTGTTCCTATTTTAACAAATTTAAAAGCAAAAATAAAAGACCAAGTATATATCCAATGGGAAGGGGGAGACAATGCTGTTAGCAATAGATACAACTATGCGGAATGGAAACAAAAAGAAAAGATTCATTCCCGAATGTTGTTTGACCATCACATAGATCCAGAAGAAAATAAGAACAGGGTCAACGAACGAAAGTATAGAAGCGAAATAAATAAGCTCTCTTCATTTTTAAAGGCTAAAAAAGAAACTTTAATGAAATCACAATGAAAAAACTTTCTGGTTTACCTGCTCTAACCACCGAGATTAGATTATAACTGAAAGACATTTGACGATTGTTTTTTGTAAAATAAGAAGTGATAGGCATATTTTAGTGAGAGAATATACTTCAACCAGTATATCTTTCACTAAAATATCATCGGAAACTGTTTATCATTATTCCTCTAAAATAATCACTACATAAACCGTCATACTCAATTATGCCGGGAATTCATATACGCCTTCACCTGCTCACTAATCTGCTTCATCCCTTTCACCGAAGGATGTCCGCTCATTTTATCAAGCCCTTTCAGTTCAATGCAATCTATCTGATAATGTTTGCAAATCGTTCTGACCGATTCACTGATTTCCTCTCCCAAACCATCATTCAATAGAAAATAAATCTCCACATTAGGATAATAATCAATCATTGTATCCAGCATATAAGCCATAGCAGGGCGGAAAGAATATAAATCTTTTTTGGACCAATCCGCATACTGATACTCTCCTAAAGGTGATTTCGCCCAATAATCATTAGTCGCGCCAAAAATAAAAATAATATCAGGACAGCCCAACGCCTTCATCCGGGTGATAAAAGAACGGTCGCTATAATCCTCCGAACGATAACCGATATGGCAAATAGTAGCACCGGAAAACGAATTATTCACACAAAGACGGTAGTTGTTCTCCTTAATAAACTGATGCCACCAAGTATTACGTACAGAAACCATATCCGTCTTTCTCCCTTCAGGAGGTGTCTTCAGATACCATACAAAATTAGTATCGGGTTGAACATATCCTTCGAAAGTGGAATAAGAATCTCCCAAGATAGAAACTGATTTCAAACCTTGAGCAATGCCTAAATGACAAAATAACGTACAAAACAGCAGAGTTATAATATACTTCTTCATAGGTATTTGATTATTTCGCTTTCAAATATACATCATATTTTGATTTAACACCTATAAAAATAACCTTTTTCTTCTATTTACAGACAAACAAGAAAACATCGATCTGCTTCATAAAAATAAGAACAAATCCGATGGTTACAAATCCTATCTACAAACGTCATTACTTATAAGCCGTAAAATGGAGGCCATTTAACTTTTAAAAGACTAAGTATGACAAGAAACGCTTTTTGGGGACTGTGTATCGGATTATGTCTGGCGGGTACGCAAGCCATCGCTCAAAAGATGGAAAGCAAAAGTATCAAAACGACTGATAAAACAGATAGTATATCATTCCATATCGATGGAATCACCGAAGGAGAAACTTTATTTACTGTTATCGGAGGACCTGAAGCCCCCGTTATCAACGCAGGAATGCCAGGTACAGAAGGGATTCAAGGAGGATTTGAAGGAGGCTCTATCGTAAAAATAAAAGGTACTTATCACATGTTTCCTACCGAACGCGCCGGTGTGAAAGGGATGCCTGCCTATCACGACAGAGTAAAGACACGTATAGGACACTGGACCAGCACTGATGGTGTTCACTGGACACGCCAATCCACTATATTGGAATCAAGCGGTGTCTATGCATTGGTACATGAAGACAATCCCATGAATGACCGCCGTTCCGCCATCTGGTCTTATATGCCTGTATTCAGCGAGGAAAACAACCGATGGTACGGATTTTATCTGGCCTACACCACAGATAAAGAAATTGCACCCAATCATTCTTTCGGCCGCATCTGGAGATGTGAATCCGAAAAGGAAGGTCTAGAAGGAATAGGCGGTCCTTACCGAGATATGGGAATCATTATAGAACCGGGACTGGACTCCCAACTTTGGGAAGGACGGCAAGGGGTCGCTTCTTTCTTCCCATATAAAGTGGATAAAGGCTGGAATGCGTTTATCAGTGGAGCTTATCCTTACGAAACCCGTGCAGATTATCCCTTGAAAGGAGGGGAAAAGCGCAAGGTATGGGCTGTGGGACTGGCCGAATCAGAAACGTTGGAAGGACCATGGAAACGTATGGGTGAGGAAATCAATCCGATAACTTCCATTCACCCGCAGTTTGTAGAGAATCCTATCGTATCCAAATTACCCAACGGAACCTACATAGCGATGTTTGATGGCGGGCCGAACTATTTAAACTTACCCAACAGAATGGGATACACTTTATCCATAGACGGAAAAAACTGGAGCAAAGCACGTTATATCGCCATAGATACCAAAGTTAAAAAATGGTGGACTGTCATGAGGACTCCGCTTTGCCTGATACCCGAAGGAGATAATGTATATACCATTGTTTATACAGCTTGGGATGATACGCGCTTCCACCCCATCGGAATGGTAAAAGTAAAATTAAATCCGGAAGTATTGGATAAGCTGACAGCAGAACTGAAACCAGCTATCCCCTATTTAAATGAAGTCGGTGCACAAGCAATGCCCCGGAATATCGTTCCGATCAAGAATGCATATTTCAATATGCCTCAGCCGAAGCGTCCCGTTTTTCCCGATTTCATCGTCAATATGAAAGACAAAGGAATGACAGAAGATGCCCCTATTACAGATTTAGTGAACCGGACGATTGCTGAAGTCAGCAAACAAGGAGGAGGAACAGTCGTCATTCCTGAGGGAAAATGGAAATCGGCCCGTATTGTACTGAAAAGTAATGTTAATCTACATTTAGCCAAAGGAGCCGAAATAGAGTTTTCCGGTCGTGCGGAAGATTATCTACCGGCGGTTTTCACACGCCATGAAGGGGTAGAAATAATGGGGCCGGCCGCCTTTATTTACGCCAATGGGGAAAACAACATCGCCATTACAGGAGAAGGAACCATTTACGGACCATCTATGGATGCTGAAATCAGAAAACGTCCTAACGGTGCTTCAGTGGTAGAAAAAGATGTCCCGTGGGACATGCCTATAGAACAACGTATCTATGACGGTATGGAAGGCAGGACTTTCTATCGTCCTAAAACAATCTCTCCTATCAACTGTACCAATGTATTAATAGAAGGGATCACGATGGAACGAAGCACCTTATGGAATGTGGTACCCATTTATTGCGAGAATGTAATTATAAGAGGCATTACCGTTAATTCCACCAAGGTGCCCAGCGGAGACGGCATTGATATAGAATCTTGTAAAAATGTATTAATTGAATACTGCACGCTGAACTGCGGTGATGATTGCTTTACCCTGAAAGCCGGTAGAGCAGAAGACGGATTACGTGTAGGCAAACCTACAGAAAATGTAGTTATCCGCTACTCGCTGGCCCAGCATGGACATGGCGGGATTACTTGTGGTAGTGAAACAGCCGGAGTGATCAAGAATCTGTATGTACACGATTGTGTATTTGACGGCACTCGTACCGGCATCCGTTTCAAAACGCGACGCAACCGTGGAGGAGGCAGTGACAACACTTATGATGAGAGACTGCGCATGATCAATGTAGGAAAAGCCTTTACTTGGGATTTGTTGGGCAGTGCTTATTATATGGGCGAACTGGCCGCACGCTATCCGGCAAGAAAAGTAAACCGGCTGACACCTGATGTAAAGAATATCCTGATCAAAGATTTCATTGTAGAATCAGCCGACCAGTTCTTTACCGCCAATGGCATTCCTGAAATACCTTTCAACCAGGTAGTGATAGAAAATGGAGAGATCAAATGCAAGAAATTAATCGGCGCCCTGAATGATGCCGCCGGATTTACGATGCGGAAGCTGACGATAGAATCGCTGCATAATGACATTCACATATTGGATGGAAAAGACATCCTGTTCGAGGATATACATTTCAAACTCCCTAGTGAAGAAATTAGGGTGAATGTAGAAGGTAAGAAATCCAAAAACATTATTTTCAAGAACATAAATGCCAATCAGGAAAAGGTTGAATATAAAAAGGAATCTCCCATGAGAATAGAAATAAAATAATTCTATCGGCATATTAATTCCCTATAACTGTATCATTTTTCATCATAATGTATGATTTTCCATTGTAAGGCGGGTTATCCCGCCTTATTTTTGTATCATGAAAACAGTATTCAATGGTATTTTATGAAAAACAAATGGACCAAACTGACAGCTTTAGTAATAGCTGCCCTGTGGAGTGGACCAACTGTGCAGGCACAAGCTCCGCACCCCGAACGTATCTATTTATCGGGAACCGGTATTGACGACACCAGGACTTGGGAGTTCTTTTGTTCGGGAGGACAAAACAGTGGAAAATGGAAAAAGATCGAAGTACCCTGCAACTGGGAACTGCAAGGATTCGGAGAATATACTTACGGTCGTTGGTACACTATAAAAGGTGAAAGGCCAAGCGACGAAACGGGCATTTATCGATATAAATTTGAATCCCCGGCAACAACTTCCGGTGAGCGGATAAAAATATTCTTTGACGGAGTGATGACCGACACGGAAGTTTTCATCAATGGAAAACCCGCAGGCGAGATGCATCAGGGAGGATTCTACCGCTTCAGTTATGATATCACCGATTTATTGAAGCCCGGCAAAAAGAACCTGCTTGAAGTAAAGATAGCTAAAGAATCAGCCAACAAATCCATCAATGCAGCCGAACGTAAAGCCGACTGGTGGCTGTATGGTGGTATTTACAGACCTGTATGGCTGGAAGTTGTCCCGGCAGTCCACATGCGACATTTTATTCTGAACGCCGATCAGCATGGAAAATTGCAAGCGGCAATAGAAATGGAAGGAGATGCCAAAGGATATGAATTGTCTGTTTCCGTCCGTTCATTAAAGGATGGAAAAGACATATACACTCAAGAAAACAAATCTAGCATTTCTCATCAGATTAAGGATTCGAACAAGGAACAGTTGGTGGAAGGGAACTGGATGAACATCCAACCTTGGTCTACAGAGGACCCCAATCTGTACGTAGCCAGATTGGAACTGAAAGACCCCGAAGGGAAAACGGTGCAAAGCCGTGAAACGCGGATAGGTTTCCGCACCATTGAATTCTTTCCACAAGACGGAGTTTATCTGAATGGCACCAAACTCGTGGTGAAAGGTGTCAACCGCCATTCTTTTTCCGTAGATGGAGGTCGTGCTACCAGTGCAGCTATGAGCCGTCAGGATGCCTTGCTGGTAAAAGAGATGAATATGAATGCAGTCCGTTCACATTATCCGCCTGATGAACATTTCCTGGATATGTGTGATTCATTAGGAATTGTCTATATGGATGAACTGGCAGGATGGCAAAACGGATACGATTCAAAAGTAGGTCCTAAATTAGTCAAAGAAATGATAGAACGCGATGTGAATCATCCTTCCATCATTATTTGGAGTAATGGCAACGAAGGAGGATGGAATTATAATCTTGATCCTTTATTCGCCAAATACGATAAATTACAGAAACGCCACATGGTACATCCTTGGGCCGATTTCAATGATCTGGACACCCACCATTATCCCACTTATCTGACCGGAGTGGCACGTTTTACCAACGGCTATAAAGTATTTATGCCTACCGAATTCATGCATGCCATGTATGATCAGGGAGGTGGTGCCGGACTACGTGACTTTTGGGATCGTTGGTGCACGAACCCCATGTTTGCCGGAGGCTTTATCTGGGTATTCTGTGACGAAGCTCCCAAACGTTCTGATAAAGGAGGCATATTGGATTCAGATAAATCCAATGCTCCTGACGGGGTAGTAGGTCCGCGTAGAGAAAAAGAAGGAAGTTACTATGCTATCCGCGCACAATGGTCGCCCATCCAGTTAAAACCGCTGCTGATTACTGACCACTTTGACGGCAGCTTCCTGGTTACTAATGAATATACTTATACTAACTTGGACAAATGTCGCATGACTTACAAAATACGTACTTGCGAAACACCTTTGAAAGATGCAATGGAAAGCGGTAAAGTTATCGCAGAAGGCCATGTACAACTGCCTGCCATCACACCGGGTGAAACTGGAAAAGCCCGCTTCACTCTTCCTGCTTCTTTCCGGGAAGGTGATGTACTGGAGTTAGAGGCTTTTGACAAAGAAGGGAAAAGTATCTGTAACTGGACCTATCCTATCCGACTGGCAAAACAATACTTTGATCATAAAATGGCACAGACTCCGATGACCCTGGAAACGGTACAGCCAGCAACCGCCACTCAAACCGCTACCACCATCGAACTGAAAAGCGACCGTGTAACCGTCACTTTTAACCCGGCTACCGGCATGATCAGCCGTATCACATCAGGAGGAACAGAAGTTCCATTCAAAGACGGCCCTGTGGCAGTGGGCATGAAAATGCGCTACGAACCAACATTGAGCTATGTCCGCAACAGCAACGAGGGGGCTGTTTACTGTGCCAAATACAAAGGTGCCGCCGACTCCATCGTATGGCGTCTTACGGACAAAGGACTACTCTATATGGATGCCATTCTGCTGAACCGGGCTTCCGGCGGAGGTGGATTTGATGATGCTTTCATGGACTCCAAAGTATTCAATCTCGGTCTGACTTTCTCTTATCCTGAAAAGAATTGCTCCGGCATGAAATGGATGGGCCGCGGTCCATACCGTGTCTGGAAAAACCGGATTCCGGGAACGAATTATGGAGTATGGCACAAAGAGTATAACAATACCATTACCGGAGAAAGTTTTGAAAATCTGGTTTATCCGGAATTTAAAGGATATCATGCCAATATGTATTGGGCCACTTTGGAAAGTGACACAACACCGTTCACCATTTATTCCCGGAATGACGGTATCTTCTTCCATGTGTTCACTCCCGAAGAACCGAAAGGACGCGTAAAAGACACCATGCCCAAATTCCCTGAAGGGGATATATCCTTCCTGCTGGACATCCCGGCTATTTGCTCCTTTAAACCAATTGAGCAACAAGGGCCGAACAGCCAGCCGGGTAATATCCGTATCAAATCGGGGGATGAAGGACTACACCTTAATTTGATGTTTGATTTCCGACAATAAACAAGTGAATAGTGATTAATTTAATAGCAGAATCATGAAATTAATAACTTTTGTATGTGCCGTCTTTCTATGCCTTCCGTCTTTGGCACAAGAAAAATTTCCGGACGGCACACCTGTATCCGATTGGTTTAAGGACAGTAAGATAGTAGATATAAACACATTAGGTAAAAAATACATTCTGACAGATTACGGCGTCATCAATGACAGTACCCTGTTACAAACAGAGAAAATACAATCTGCCATCGATGCTGCCGCACAAAATGGTGGCGGAGTTATCGTTATTCCCAAAGGAACCTATTTAAGCGGAGCGCTGTTCTTCAAACCCAAAACACACCTGCATCTGGAGGAAGGAGCTGTGTTGAAGGGAAGTGATGATATCAGCAACTTCCCCATCATAGACACCCGCATGGAAGGGCAAAGCTTGAAATATTTCGCGGCGTTGGTCAATGCCGACAAAGTGGATGGCTTTACGTTATCTGGAAAAGGAACTATTGATGGTAACGGATTAAGATATTGGAAATCATTTTGGCTTCGTCGAAAAGTCAATCCCCAATGTACCAATATGGATGAATTACGTCCCCGGCTGGTTCATATTTCCCATAGCAATAACGTCCAACTCTCAGGAGTACGCCTCATTAACTCTCCCTTTTGGACTACCCATCTTTATAAATGTAATCACATAAAAATATTGAACCTCTATATTTTCTCACCGGAGAGACCGGTAAAGGCTCCAAGTACGGATGCCATTGATATTGATGTATGCAGCAATGTACTGGTAAAGAACTGCTATATGTCTGTCAATGATGACGCCATAGCTTTAAAAGGCGGCAAAGGCCCTTGGGCAGACCAAGACCCGAATAATGGAGGAAATTCCAACATCATCATAGAAGATTGTACATACGGTTTCTGCCACGGCGCCCTCACTTGTGGAAGCGAATCCATCCACAATCGCAATATTATCTTGCGACGCATTCACATCACCAATGCCAATCGTTTGTTATGGTTAAAGATGCGGCCGGACACACCTCAACAATATGAATATATTCTGGTAGAAGATATCACCGGAGATGCAGATCATTTTCTGTATATCAAACCTTGGACGCAATTCTTTGACCTGAAAGATCGAAAAGACATTCCCATTTCTTACTCAAACCATGTGACAATGAGAAACATTGATTTTAAATGCGATAATTTCTTCAGTGTAGAAAAGTCTGATCAATATCAACTTACTAACTTTACATTCGAAAACCTGAACATTAAAGCTAAAAACGGGAAATGCGACAAAGAAATGATTGACAATTTCATTTGGAAAAAGGTAAGTATAAATAATATAAAATAAAATCAGCAGTTGAATAAATCAAATTCAACAAGATCTAATCACAAGCCACGTCTGGCACTATCCAAACGTGGCTCCTGTTTTTTCAACATGAAATTCACAAAATTCCGGTGTATTCCACATATATCCGGCATTCGTTTCTTTACTCAATAGTTCAATAACTCTTCCAAGCATCAGCCTCTTTGGCATTACGGGCTTTTGCACGCATTTTCTTACTGAAAATGATTCCTAGCAGCTTATCGGCATCAAACGTAGCGCTGATACCCGCCCCCACCATCAAAGCACTAGGAGTAAATTTGCCTGCCGGCGCAGGTTCCAAACGAGAATCATAGCCTGCCAGCAACTCTTTGTTGATAGGAATCTCTACATAAATTTGTTCCTCTTCCGGAGTTTCAAACGGTCCGTACGGCAATAGTCTGATATACCCTCTACCATCTATTGTATCCACTTGAGAGATATAATAACGAGGAAGTTCCGTTTCAAACTTCATGTTTTTTTTAGGGAAGGGAGTTGATTTCATTTTCCACTTTTCAGGATTGAACAATCTGTCAATTTCTTTCTGTGTTTCATCATCTATCACAATTTCGACTTGACCGCTCAATAGTTGCTGCAAACGCAAAGAGTCCTGTTTGGTCAACTGCTTAGCCTCATTCGTTCTCTGGGCAAATGACAACACCGAGAAACAAAAACATAACAAAAGGAAGAATATACGTTTCATAGCTATCTATTTTTAGTAACTTCCTAAAGATACGCAAAAGTAACGTATGTTCATCCTTTTCATGTCTTTTTCTTTCGTTCTTTTTTTCGTTAATTCTGGTAATAAACTCGTTTTACCCTATTAGACACACTGGTCAAGATCTCGTATGGAATAGTTTCCAGAATCTCTGACAGAACAGTGACCGGTAAATCATCTCCGAAGATGATAGCTTTATCCCCTTCCTTACAATCAATATCCGTCACATCAATCATGCACACATCCATACAGATATTACCCACGTATGACGCTTTCTGCCCATTCACCAAACAATAGGCATGTCCATTTCCCAAACGTCGGTTCAGTCCGTCGGCATAGCCGATAGGAATAGCGGCAATACGGGAATCCCTTTCCAAATGTCCTTTACGACTATACCCCACTGTTTCTTCCTTAGGAACCTCATGAATCTGAAGAATAGTGGTTTTTAATGTACTTACATTATTGATAATCTGATTGGTAAACGGATCAATTCCATAAAGGCCGATTCCCAAACGCACCATATCGAACTGAGCACCCGGATAGCGTTCTATCCCGGCTGTATTACAGATATGACGCAATATCTTATGCTGAAAAGCCTCCTGCAAACATTCAGAAGCAGCTTCAAACATTTCTATCTGTCTGCGCGTAAACGAATCAAACTGAGCCCCGTCACTGCCTACCAAATGAGAGAATACAGAACGTGGAATAACAGCTGTCTGCTTCTTCAGACGGTCTATCAGTTCTGGAATCTCTTCGGGTGCAAAACCCAAACGGTGCATCCCCGTATCCAATTTAATATGAATGGGGAAATTCGTTACGCCTTCTTTCTCAGCAGCTTTAATCAGTTCATTCAATAAATGAAAACTGTAAACCTCGGGTTCCAATTTATAATCAAACATGGTCTTGAATGCTGTCAACTCAGGATTCATAATCATAATGGAACAGGTGATTCCCGCTTTCCGCAAATCCGAACCTTCATCAGCCACAGCTACCGCCAAGTAATCCACACGGTGATCTTGCAGTGTTTTAGCTATCTCGTATGAACCGGCACCGTATGCAGAAGCCTTCACCATACATACCATTTTTGTTTCCGGTTTCAGTTTGCTGCGATAATAATTCAAGTTATCAACCAAAGCATTCAAATTGATCTCCAAAATGGTTTCATGCACTTTCAGTTCCAAACGATCTGAAATCCGGTCAAAATGAAAAGCACGCGAACCTTTTACCAAAATCACCTCATTACGCAACCCGACCAGCAAATCCGATTCCAATAATTCTTCTGTAGTACGAAAAAAATACTTTTCTATCTCAAAACGGGCAGCAGCAGTCCGAATTTCCTCTCCTACCCCGACAATCTTCTCTACTCCCCGGCTATGTACCAATTCGGCAACCTGACGATAAAGTAGTTTGCTGCTCTGTCCTGTTTCAAGCATATCCGAGAGGATAAGTGTCCGTTTTTTCCCCTTATCATCAGAACGACGCGACATAAAGTCAAGAGCAATATCCAAAGAAGCCAAATCTGAATTATAACTATCATTGATCAACACACAGCCATTCTTGCCTTCTTTTACCTCCAGACGCATAGCAATCTGTTCCAAACGCGCCATGCGCTCGGTTATTTGTTCAGGGGGAACCATCATATACAAAGCCACAGCCAGACAATGCAACGAATTCTCAATAGAAGCGTCATCTATAAAAGGAATACTAAATTCATTCGGCATCCCCAGATAACGGTATTTAATAGTGGTAGCATGTTCTCCTTTTTGAATGGACTCAATAAACAACGGACGTTCATTGTCCTTTTTCGACCAAGCAATCTCACGCGAGGCAAAAAGAGATTTTGCCACACACGAACTTATCAATTCGTTATCGCCATCATAAACAATAACGTCACAGTCTTTGAACAAAGTAAGTTTCTCCATACATTTATCCTGTAAAGAGAAAAAATTCTCTTGATGCGCACCACCAATATTAGTCAAAATACCCACAGTAGGTTTAATGATAGTCTGCAACGCCTCCATTTCACCCATTTCGGAAATACCCGCTTCAAAAATAGCCAACTCAGTGTGCTCATTCATCAACCACACCGAAAGTGGCACACCTATCTGTGAGTTATAGCTACGTGGCGAACGGGTTACCACACGATCTGGACTAAGCAATTGATATAACCATTCCTTCACAATGGTTTTTCCATTACTTCCCGTAATTCCTATAACCGGAATCTGAAACTGCTCCCGATGTTTTTCCGCCAATTTCTGTAATCCTTTCAGAGGATTGGTCAACTGCAGGAAATTCGCATCTTGAAAAGATTGCATATCAGCCGGCAATTCACCCACTACAAAGTTACGGACTCCACGTTCATACAATTCCGAAAGATATTTATGCCCGTCATTCCGTTTGGTTTTTAAAGCAAAAAATAATGTTTCTTCCGGAAAACACAATGAACGGCTATCAGTTAAAATCCAATCAATCTGTGCACTACGGTTTCCAAACCGCTTTGCTCCCAGAACTTTTTCTATATTTTCAATCGAGCTTGACATTGTTCTAATTCTTTTTGAAGGTCAAAATACGGGAACTTTTCTTTAAGTCGCTCTATCTTTAACACTATTTGAGTTAAAAATTTACGATATGTTTCAGATTGGGCATTAAACGGTTTGTGAGCTAAAGCCTTCCGGATATCCTCCCACTCTTTCATTATTCTATCCGTTTCTTTACTAAAATAACATTCTGTAAAACATTCCCATAGATAAGATACAGCTACAGGAGAGGGATGCAACATGTCATCTGCATAAAAACGATAATCACGAAGTTCATCCATCATGATTTCATAAGAAGGGAAATAGTAACAATCAGACCAGCGGCGGCACAATTCATCCGCTGCGAGGAGCAAAGTGGACTTACTTATCTGATTACCATGCATACCATCTTTGCTATGCCGTATGGGGCTGACAGTGAAAAGTATCTTCAAGGACGGATTTACTTTTCTCAATTCCACCAACACACATTCCCATTCAGTGACAATTTCCTCTACTGTAAGAAGTTGTCGGGTAAAAAGGCTGTCGGGCTGTTTATGGCAATTTCCTACCACCATGGTCCTTTCTTTCAGCCAATAAGCAAAAGCAGTCCCCCAAGTAATAACCAGCCAATCAAGCTGAGGAAGTCCGGCTGAAGCCTGTGCCAGCCGAGTATTTATAGAAGATAAACAAGATGCTGCCGTAGAGGCTGAAAAAACACTATGATGCATCCAACTGTGCCAACAGCCTCCGGCATAGAACAAATCCTCTTCCATATATGTTTGATGGGATAGAATTTGCCAAAGAGCTTCCACAACAGATAAAGGATTATAGAGAATTCCAAAAGGATTTACATCACAACGGAACTTATTTGTTAACAACAAATTTCCGATATTTTCCGCAAAACAAGAACCAAATAGCATGATTCGATCCGAATGTCGGATTTCTGCTTCCCTTTTAGGTAATTCTACTTGCGTTCTGAAATTCATACGATAAGAAAAGCTTTTAAAATTTAAGGGCAAATGTAATCATAATACACATATTTATGCTATTTTTGCACGATATTTATCATATCATAAGAATGGAACAGGATAATTTATATAACTTGCTGCAAAGCATAGATACTCCGGACGATTTGCGTCATTTAAGCGCAGACAAACTGCCCGAAGTGTGTAAAGAGCTAAGGCAAAAGATTATAGATGAGCTCTCATGTAATCCGGGGCATTTCGGTTCCAGTTTGGGCGTAATAGAACTGACCGTCGCCTTACATTATGTATTCAACACGCCCTATGACCGCATTGTATGGGATGTAGGGCATCAAGCTTACGGGCATAAAATTTTAACCGGACGCCGGGATGCGTTCTGCACCAACCGTAAACTAAATGGCATACGTCCTTTCCCTTCTCCATCCGAAAGTGAATATGACACATTTACTTGCGGGCATGCGTCAAATTCTATTTCCGCAGCTTTGGGTATGGCTGTAGCAGCCAAAAAACACGGAGAGAACAACCGGCATGTCGTTGCCGTAATTGGTGACGGTTCCATGAGTGGCGGACTAGCTTTCGAAGGACTGAACAATGCCTCGTCAACTCCTAATAACCTGCTGATTATCCTGAATGACAACAATATGGCTATAGACCGTAGTGTAGGAGGTATGAAACAATATCTGTTGAACCTGCAAATGTCTGAAGGATACAACCGGATACGCTATAAAATATCACAAATGTTCCATCGATGGGGTATCCTGAATGAAGAACGCCGGAAAAGCCTGATACGATTTAACAACAGCCTGAAATCCATGCTGGTACAACAGCAAAATGTATTTGAAGGCATGAATATCCGTTATTTCGGACCTATTGATGGACACGATGTCAACAATTTGGCACGTGTATTAAAAGAGATTAAAGATATGCAAGGACCTAAACTACTCCATATACATACCACCAAAGGAAAAGGTTTCGGTCCGGCAGAAAAAGCTGCCACCATCTGGCATGCTCCAGGCATATTCGACAAAGAAACCGGAGAGCGTATCGTTGTCGATACCAAAGGAATGCCCCCTTTGTTTCAGGATGTTTTTGGAAATACCCTATTGGAACTAGCCCAAACAAACGATAAAATCGTAGGAGTTACTCCCGCAATGCCTTCAGGATGCTCCATGAACATATTAATGAAAGCCATGCCCGAAAGAGGTTTTGATGTGGGAATTGCCGAAGGACATGCCGTTACTTTTTCAGGAGGAATGGCAAAAGATGGCCTATTACCTTTCTGCAATATCTATTCGTCCTTCATGCAACGTGCCTATGACAATGTGATTCACGATATAGCGATACAAAAACTCAATGTAGTATTATGCCTAGACCGCGCTGGATTAGTAGGGGAAGACGGTCCTACTCATCACGGAGCATTCGATCTGGCTTATATGAGACCGATACCCAATCTCATTGTAGCCTCCCCTTACAACGAACATGAACTACGTTGTTTGATGTATACCGCCCAGTTACCCAATAAAGGTCCTTTTGTCATCCGTTATCCACGCGGAAGAGGGTCATTGGTAGACTGGAAATGCCCAATGCAAGAGATTGAGATAGGAAAAGGAAGAAAATTAAAAGAAGGAAAAGACATAGCGGTCATTACACTGGGTCCCATTGGTGTTCAAGCAGAAAAGGCTATCACACATGCCGAACAGGAAACAGGAAAAAGCATTGCCCATTATGATTTGCGTTTCTTGAAGCCGTTAGATGAAAGTATGTTACACGAAATAGGCAAGAGATTCAAGCAAGTGGTCACTATTGAAGATGGTGTGCTAAAAGGTGGAATGGGCAGTGCCATACTGGAATTTATGGCAGATAATGAGTACAATCCACAAGTAAAACGTGTCGGATTACCGGATCTATTTGTCCAGCATGGTTCAGTAAAAGAACTATATCATATTTGCGGCATGGACGAAGAAGGTATTTACAAAATTTTGATATCATTCTAAGAGAGACGAACAATGAAAATCATTATTGCAGGAGCAGGAGCAGTAGGCACCCATTTGGCGAAATTATTATCGGATGAAAAGCAAGACATCATTTTGATGGATGAAAACGAAGAAAAGTTGAGCAAACTTGATTCCAACTTCGACTTAATGACTGTCAATGCATCCCCCACTTCCATTTCCGGCCTTAAAAATGCAGGAGTGGCAGGCGCAGATTTATTTATCGGGGTCATGCCAGAAGAAAGCCGCAATATGACGGCCTGCATGTTGGCTACTAATATGGGAGCTAAAAAGACTGTAGCCCGGATTGACAATTACGAATATCTACTTCCTAAACATAAAGAATTCTTCTCCCAACTAGGAGTACACTCACTGATTTATCCGGAAATGCTGGCTGCTAAAGATATAGTAGATGCCATCAAAATGAGCTGGATACGTCAGTGGTGGGAGTTTTGCGGCGGTGCACTAGTCCTGATAGGTACCAAAATGCGAGAAACGGCAGAAATTCTGAACGTTCCCCTTCATGAACTGGGAGGACGTAATATTCCATTCCATATTGTAGCTATTAAGCGGGGAAATGAAACAATCATCCCCCGTGGAGACGATGCTATCAAATTGCATGATATTGTTTATTTCACCACAACAAAGAAATACATTCCTTATATCCGTAAAATCGCAGGAAAAGAAACTTATCCCGATGTACGCAATGTAATGATTATGGGCGGCAGCCGAATCGCTGTACGCACCACACAATACGTACCAGATTATATGCAGGTCAAGATTATTGAGAATGACATCAACAGATGCAACCGACTTACTGAAGCTGTGGACGAAAAAGTAATGATTATCAACGGAGATGGGCGGGATATGGATTTACTCATGGAAGAAGGATTAAGGAATACCGAGGCTTTTGTCGCTTTGACAGACAATTCTGAGACCAATATTCTGGCCTGTCTTGCCGCTAAACGCATGGGAGTAACCAAGACTGTGGCGGAAGTAGAAAATATTGATTATATCAGTATGGCAGAAAGCTTGGATATCGGTACGGTTATCAATAAAAAGATGATTGCCGCCAGCCATATTTACCAAATGATGCTGGACGCCGATGTTTCTAATGTAAAATGTCTGACCTTCGCTAATGCTGATGTGGCTGAATTCACAGTCAAAAATGGTTCCCGTATTACCAAATGCGCTGTCAAAGACGCCGGATTACCCAAAGGGGCAACCATCGGCGGACTCATCCGCAATGGCGAAGGTATATTGGTAACAGGTAATACTGTTATTCAGCCCAATGACCATGTTGTGGTATTCTGTTTAGGGATGATGATTAAGAAAATAGAAAAATTCTTCAATTGATGATAAACACAAAAATGATAGCCCGGATTATGGGTTCTCTATTCTTCATAGAAGCAGGCTTCCTTATTCTATGCTCCTTTCTTGCTGTTTATTATAATGAATCGGATCTTTCCGCTTTCCTAACTTCTACAGCAATTACAGTAGGGGCAGGCATCATAGCCTCTCTGACCGGCAAAAATGCAGAAAAGAAGATCAGTCGCCGTGACGGATATGTTATTGTAACTTTCGCATGGGTCTTTTTTTCTTTATTCGGTATGCTTCCATTCTATCTGAGCGGATATATTCCCTGTATAACGGACGCTTTCTTTGAAACCATGTCGGGGTTCACCACTACGGGAGCAAGTATTTTGAACAATATAGAGTCATTGCCACACGGGCTTTTGTTCTGGCGAAGTATGACACAATGGATCGGCGGATTAGGAATTGTATTTTTCACTATTGCCGTATTACCGATCTTCGGAGTGGGCAGTGTACAATTATTTGCTGCTGAAGCCACCGGCCCCACCCATGATAAAGTACATCCGCGTATTGGTGTTACAGCCAAATGGATCTGGACTATCTATCTAGGACTGACCATTGCCGAGATTATTCTGTTGATTGCCGGAGGTATGGACTTTTTCGACAGTGTATGTCATTCTCTGACCACTGCCGCCACAGGAGGGTATTCAACCAAACAAAACAGTATTGCATTCTTTAATTCTCCTTATATAGAATATGTTATTACCTTGTTCATGTTCTTGTCGGGCATTAATTTCACCTTGTTATATTTATTATTCTTAAAAGGAAATTTTAAACGCTTATTCCAAAACACAGAACTCCACTGGTATTTGGGAACAGTGGGATTTTTTACACTTTTCACTACCGTCACTCTTATTTTCACCAGTCCGTTCAGTATTGAGGAATCTTTCCGTAAAGCCATATTTCAGGTTGTTTCCTTACAAACCACTACCGGATTCATTTCTGCAGATTATATGACCTGGGTACCTGTACTTTGGACATTAATGTGCATCATCATGTTGTTCGGAGCTTGTGCCGGATCTACTACAGGAGGAATAAAATGTATACGTATAGCCATTATGAGCCGTATTTCTAAAAATGAATTCAAACATATCATTCATCCCAATGCTATACTTCCTGTACGTATCAACCACCAAGTTGTTTCATCAACAACCAAGTCAGCAGTACTTGCATTCATTTTTCTATATATGGCAATTATTTTTATTGGATGGCTGGTTCTTATGCTGTTTGGAGTAGGATTTGAAGAAGCTTACAGCGTAGTCATTTCCAGTTTGGGCAATGTAGGCCCAGGTATTGGAAAATGCGGTCCGTCCTATTCATGGAGCGGATTGCCGGATGCAGCAAAATGGACAAGCGCAATACTGATGCTAATAGGGCGTTTGGAGTTATTTACCGTACTTCTGCTCTTTATGCCGAGTTTTTGGAAAAAGCACTGACATTCACTTCCTATAACCATTTTTATACATAAATAATTCAAAAAATCTCAATGAAGCTTCAAATAATTGGCTATCTTTGCACCCTCATTAAAAGGGTAACAAGATGAATAATATGTTGAGATACGTTGTATATATCCTATTATTTCTACTGTTTACGATAACAGTAGATCAGGATCATTATACGGTTGAACCGACAGATCTACACCCACAGACATCTTGTTACCAGCAACAACAAGACCCTTGCAAAAGAACAGTGGATTTCCTGTTTACCAACAATTTTGCAGATATGCCACAAATAGCCATATCACTTGACAACCCTTCCACATCAAAGTTTAAATGTATAGTCCGCATTTTAACAGCATTGAGCGAACTTAAAAAGCAAGAGCTACAAACAAACCATATAGTTTGCCACACCTTTCATTCGCTTTACACTGATGCCGTAGATTATTATATCTATGCACTCCGGCGGATCATCATTTAATTTTTAATTTTTTTTCAGCATTTCGCTGAGTAGAAATCCTTATAACAAACGTCTTATAAGGACTATTTTTCTATCCGTTTGTCTAATCAAAAAAAGTTTAGATATGTATTTTACATTATTAGTTGTCGTTATCTTGACGGCAATCGCATTAGTTGCCGTAGCATTGGGGATTGCCCGTGCCATTTCTCCCCGTTCATACAACTCACAAAAGGGAGAAGCCTACGAATGTGGTATTCCTACACGGGGACGGTCGTGGATGCAATTCAAAGTAGGTTACTATCTATTTGCTATCCTCTTCCTGATGTTCGATGTGGAAACAGTATTTTTATTCCCTTGGGCTGTAGTGGTACAAGACCTAGGAGTGTACGGTCTGTTTAGCATCCTTTTCTTTTTAGTTATATTAGTTTTAGGTCTGGCGTATGCCTGGAAGAAAGGAGCGTTGGAATGGAAGTAAAGAAACCAACCATAAAGTCTATTCCTTATGAAGACTTCAAAAACAATGAGTATTTGGAAAACATGGTCAAGCAGCTCAATGAAAGCGGTACAAAAGTATTGGTGGGCTGTTTGGACGACCTCATCAACTGGGGACGCAGCAATTCGTTGTGGCCGCTTACATTTGCAACCAGTTGTTGTGGAATTGAGTTTATGGCAGTGGGGGCTGCCCGGTATGATTTCGCCCGCTTTGGGTTTGAAGTAGCCCGTGCCAGTCCGCGCCAGGCAGATATGATCATGGTAGCAGGAACTATCACACACAAGATGGCTCCGGTACTAAAACGTTTGTATGACCAGATGGCGGATCCTAAATACGTTATTGCAGTAGGCGGATGCGCCATTAGCGGCGGTCCTTTTAAAAAATCATATCACGTATTGAACGGAGTAGATAAAATTCTTCCCGTTGACGTATATATTCCCGGATGTCCGCCACGGCCTGAAGCCTTGTTATACGGCATGATACAATTGCAACGTAAAGTAAAACTGGAAAAATTCTTTGGCGGAGTGAACCGCAAAGAAAATGAACCACAAAATCCCGAACAAGCATGAGTGAAAAAATAGAAATACCTGCCGAAAAGCTACATGAAGAAATGCTGAAATTGCGGCAGGGGAAACATATGGATTTTCTACGCAGCCTTACCGGAATGGACTGGGGCGAAGAAGGACTAGGTGTAGTCTATCATCTGGAAGATACGAAGACAAGAGAAAACATAGTGGTCAGCACTCGCACAACCAACCGAGAAAAACCGGAGCTTCCTAGTGTAAGTGATATTTGGAAAGGTGCTGAATTCAATGAACGCGAAGTATACGACTATTATGGTATCCGCTTTATAGGACATCCTGATATGCGCCGTTTGTTCCTGCGTGATGACTGGGTAGGCTATCCATTGCGTAAGGACTACGATGAAAACCTCAACCCACTCCGTATGACCAATGAGGAGGCTGTAGATACAACACAATATATAGAGGTGCAACATGATGGCAGTGTAATAGAAAAACGAGAAACCATTTTTGATGAGGACGAATATATCATTAACATAGGTCCTCAACATCCGGCAACCCACGGTGTACTTCGTTTTCGCGTTTCACTGGAAGGCGAAATTATCAAGAAACTGGATGTACACTGCGGATACATACATCGAGGTATCGAAAAGATGTGCGAAAGTCTTACCTATCCCCAGACCTTGGCCCTGACCGACCGTTTGGATTATTTAGGTGCGCACCAGAACCGCCATGCTCTTTGTATGTGCATTGAACAGGCAATGGGCGTAGAAGTAAGCGAACGGGTACAATACATCCGTACCATTATGGACGAATTGCAACGTATAGACTCTCACTTGCTTTTCTTCTCCTGTCTCTGTATGGATATGGGTGCCTTGACCGCATTCTTCTATGGATTCCGTGATCGTGAAAAGATACTGGATATCTTCGAAGCAACTACCGGAGGACGTCTGATACAGAACTATAACACCATTGGAGGAGTACAAGCTGATATCGCTCCGGATTTTGTACAGAAAGTAAAAGAATTCATTGCTTATCTGCGTCCGATGCTAAAAGAATACCATGAAGTATTCACTGGAAATGTCATTGCCCAAGAACGTTTGAAAGGTGTGGGAGTTCTTTCACGGGAAGACGCTATCTCTTTCGGAGCAACAGGAGGTACAGGACGTGCCAGCGGTTGGGCATGTGATGTCCGCAAGCGTCATCCCTACGCGATGTATGGCAAGATAAATTTTAGAGAAATTGTCCACACCGAAGGTGACTGTTTTGCACGTTACATGGTCCGTATGGAAGAAATACTGGAAAGTATGAACATCATCGAGCAACTGATAGACAATATTCCTGAAGGGAACTATCAGGAAAAGATGAAACCGATTATACGCGTGCCCGAAGGAAATTATTATGCCGCCGTGGAAGGTTCTCGCGGAGAATTCGGGGTTTATCTGGAAAGTCATGGAGACAAATTTCCTTACCGCATGAAATTCCGCGCTACCGGTTTACCTTTAGTATCAGCAATGGAAACTATGTGCCGCAATGCAAAAATTGCCGACTTAATTGCTATTGGTGGAACGGTGGATTATGTAGTACCAGATATTGACCGATAATAATGTGCCAATTCTTCAATATACTACTTGAAGAATGCATTATTTATCAGACTGAGAATTAACAAATTAAATAATTACAAGTTTGCCTATTGGCAAATTAGCAAATTGACACATTATTAAATTATGTTCGATTTTAGTATAGTCACCCAATGGGTACACTCACTGCTCACGTCATTTATGCCTGAAGAACTGGCAGTGCTCATAGAATGTATAGTAATTGGCGTATGTATCATGTTGGCATACGCAGTTATTGCTATCATTATGATTTTCATGGAACGTAAAGTGTGCGCCGCTTTCCAATGCCGCTTGGGTCCAATGCGTGTAGGTCCCCAAGGTACCATACAGGTATTTGCCGATGTATTCAAGATGTTGATTAAGGAAATTATCACCATCCGACATGCTGACAAGTTCCTGTACAATTTAGCACCTTACATTGTTATCCTCGCCTCTATCATGGCTTTCAGTTGCCTACCCATCAACAAGGGCATGGAGGTCCTTGATTTCAATGTAGGTATTTTCTTCTTATTGGCAGCATCCAGTATCGGCGTAGTAGGTATTTTGCTGGCAGGTTGGAGTTCCAATAACAAATATTCATTAATCGGAGCCATGAGAAGTGGCGCTCAAATGATTAGTTATGAATTATCTGTAGGATTAAGCATCCTTACTATTGTAATCTTAACAGATACCATGCAACTAAGCGAAATTGTAGAACGCCAAGCTGACGGCTGGTTCCTTTTTAAAGGACATATACCTGCATTGATCGCTTTTATCATTTATCTGATAGCCGGAAATGCAGAAGTCAACCGCGGACCGTTTGACTTGCCTGAAGCGGAAAGTGAACTGACCGCCGGATATCATACCGAATATTCCGGTATGCACTTCGGCTTGTTCTATGTGGCAGAATTTGTAAACTTGTTTATCATCGCCGCAGTAGCCACAACCATCTTTCTAGGAGGATGGATGCCGCTACATATTCCTGGACTAGACGGATTCAATGCCATTATGGATTATATTCCCGGATTTATTTGGTTCTTTGGCAAGTCATTCTTTGTAGTATGGTTACTAATGTGGATCAAATGGACATTTCCCCGTCTGCGTATTGACCAAATTCTAACACTGGAATGGAAATACTTGGTCCCAATAGGTTTGTGCAACCTGCTGTTGATGGTAATTATTGTTGTATTTAAATTACATTTCTGATGAAAGAAGAAAAACATTCCTATATAAAAGGACTACTTCATGGCATCGGTACATTACTTACCGGTATGAAAGTGACAGGACGAGAGTTTTTCACTCCTAAAGTCACTGAACAATATCCCGAAAACCGTGCCACATTAAAAATATCGCCCCGTTTCCGAGGACGGCTTATCATGCCGGTTGATGAGAATGGTAATAACAAATGTATTGCTTGCGGACTTTGCCAAATGGCTTGCCCCAATGATACAATCACCATTACCAGCGAATCTGTGACCAACGAAGAAACAGGCAAGAAAAAGAAAATATTGGTAAAGTATGAGTACGATCTGGGAGCCTGTATGTTCTGTCAACTTTGTGTGAACGCTTGTCCACATGATGCCATTCGGTTCGATACAGAATTCGAGAATGCTGTGTTCGACCGCAGCAAACTAGTTCTCACCCTGAACAAAAAATAAAAAACAAACGATATTATGACACTACAACTAATTGTATTCATTGTACTGGCGTTGTTTATCGCTGTCTGTTCGGTATTGGCAGTCACGACCTCACGTATCTTGCGTGCAGCAACTTATCTGCTGTTCGTTTTATTTGGTACAGCAGGTATTTACTTCCAGCTCAACTACTCATTCTTGGGAGCTGTACAATTACTGATTTACGCCGGTGGTATAACAGTGCTTTATGTATTTAGTATCTTATTGACCTCTTCACAAGGAGACAAAGCAGAGAGATTGAAAAATGGGAAGATGGTGGCCGGAGCTATTTCTACGATAGCAGGACTGGCTATCTGTCTGTTCGTCATGCTGAAAAATGAATTCTTGCCCTCTCATTTTGTGCATGGTGAACTGGATGTACGCACTATCGGTCATGCACTGATGGGCATGGAAAAATATCAATATATTCTTCCTTTCGAAGTAATCAGCGTGTTATTACTCGCTTGCATCGTAGGAGGAATCCTAATCGCTAGAAAAAGATAAAATTTATGGTACACATGGAATATTATCTGGTGGTTTCCACCTTTATGATGTTTGCGGGAATCTATGGTTTCTTCACCCGCCGCAATTTATTGGCCATGCTCATCAGTGTAGAACTGATACTGAATTCGGTAGACATCAACTTCGCCGTATTCAACCGATACCTCTTTCCCGAGGAACTGGAAGGCTTTTTTTTCGCCTTGTTTGCTATCGGCGTAAGTGCGGCTGAAACAGCAGTAGCTATTGCTATCATTATCAATATCTACCGCAATGTACGCAATATCCAAGTGAAGAACTTAAATGAAATGAAAAACTAATTATGGAACATACAATACTAATCCTTATCCTACCTTTCCTCAGTTTCCTGATACTGGGGCTGGCAGGTATGCGTATGAAGAACGAGCTGGCAGGGGCCATCGGCACCGTTTCACTGGCAGGGGTGGCGTTGCTTTCCTACCTCACTGCCTTCAATTATTTTGCAGGAGGCCGTACGGCAGAAGGCGTCTATCCTACTCTCACACCTTATAACTTCGAATGGTTACCTTTCACAACGAACTTGCATATTGACATGGGAATTATGCTTGACCCTATTTCCGTTATGATGCTAGTCGTTATTTCCACCGTCAGTCTGATGGTACATATCTATTCATTCGGATATATGAAAGGTGAAAAAGGCTTTCAACGTTACTACGCATTTCTTAGCCTGTTTACCATGTCCATGTTGGGACTCGTAGTAGCAACCAATATTTTCCAGATGTATGTCTTTTGGGAACTGGTAGGTGTTTCTTCTTATTTACTTATCGGCTTTTATTACACCAAGAAAGAAGCGATTGCCGCCAGTAAAAAAGCATTTATTGTTACCCGTTTTGCTGATTTAGGCTTTCTGATCGGTATCTTGATTTACGGCTATTATGCCGAAACATTCTCGTTCACACCCCAACTTCAGGTACTTGCAGTTGCCGGAAGTATGATACCACTGGCCTTGGGGCTAATGTTTATCGGTGGTGCCGGTAAAAGTGCAATGTTTCCATTGCACATCTGGTTACCAGATGCTATGGAAGGCCCTACTCCTGTCAGTGCATTAATCCATGCTGCTACCATGGTGGTAGCCGGTGTATATCTGGTAGCCCGTATGTTCCCGTTGTTTATAGGATATGCGCCCGAAGTACTGCACTGGATAGCTTATATCGGTGCGTTCACTGCATTCTACGCCGCTAGTGTGGCGTGTGCACAAAGCGATATCAAACGTGTGCTCGCCTTCTCCACTATATCTCAGATTGGATTTATGATTGTCGCATTAGGCGTTTGTACTTCCATGAATCCTCATGAAGGAGGACTAGGCTACATGGCATCCATGTTCCACCTGTTCACACATGCCATGTTCAAGGCATTGTTGTTCTTAGGAGCCGGATGTATCATTCATGCCGTACACAGTAATGAGATGAGCGCCATGGGGGGACTTCATAAATACATGCCCGTCACTCACTGGACATTCCTGATTGCTTGTTTGGCTATCTCAGGTATCTGGCCATTCTCAGGTTTTTTCTCTAAAGACGAAATTCTGACCGCCTGCTTCCAATTCAGTCCTGTTATAGGATGGATAATGACAGGCATTGCCGCCATGACTGCATTTTATATGTTCCGCCTTTATTATTGTATTTTCTGGAATGGAGAATGGAAAGGACACTCCCACGAATCCGGACTAGGTGCACATACTCCGCATGAGGCTCCACTTACCATGACATTCCCGCTGATGTTTTTAGCCGCTATCACCTGTGTTGCCGGATTCATACCTTTCGGCAATCTGATCAGTAGTAACGGAGAAGCCTATACCATTCATCTGGATATGCAGATAGCTGCTACAAGTATCATTATTGCTATAGCATCCATCGCTTTAGCTACATGGATGTATGCAGGTAAGAAACAACCCGTAGCCAACTATCTGGCACACACATTCCCACGTTTGCACACAGCCGCTTACCATCGTTTTTATATGGATGAGATATGGTTATTCGTAACCAAGAAAATCATCTTCCGGTGCATTAGTACTCCGATAGCTTGGTGGGACCGGCACGTTATCGATCAATTCTTTAACTTCACTGCGTGGAGTACTCATGCTACCGCCGATGAAATACGTGACATGCAAAGTGGAAACGTACAGCAATACAGTATTTGGTTCCTTGCAGGTGCATTGATATTGACGCTGATACTATTAATTTAATGAATAATAAAAAATCCGCCGCATGGCCATTTTTTAATTTTTAATTTAAAAAGATGAACATACTAAGTTTTTTCATTATAGTTCCCTTGTTGATGCTCGCGAGCCTTTGGGCTTCGCGCAGCATCAATCAAGTTCGCGGAGTGATGGTTGTCGGATCTTCCATTTTATTGGCATTATCCGTTTACCTCACCATTGATTATATCGAACTACGCCAAGCCGGTGCTACAGGAGAGATGCTGTTCACAGCCAGCACAGTTTGGTATGCACCGCTCCATATATGCTACTCAGTAGGAGTAGACGGTATATCAGTAGCAATGTTGCTACTTAGTTCCATTATTGTATTCACCGGTACTTTCGCATCGTGGAAGTTACAACCATTGACAAAAGAATATTTCATGTGGTTCACTCTATTGAGTGTAGGGGTATTCGGATTCTTCGTTTCAACAGACCTGTTCACCATGTTCATGTTTTATGAAGTAGCCCTGATTCCAATGTATCTGCTCATCGGTGTGTGGGGAAGCGGACGTAAAGAATACGCCGCCATGAAACTTACATTAATGTTAATGGGTGGTTCTGCATTTCTACTGATCGGAATTCTCGGTATTTTCTATGGTGCAGGTGGTGAAACAATGAATTTGCTGGAAATCGCCAAACTACATATTCCTCATGAAATGCAACGCATCTTCTTCCCGCTTATCTTCTTGGGGTTCGGAGTCTTAGGAGCTTTGTTCCCTTTCCATACATGGAGTCCCGATGGTCACGCTTCCGCACCGACTGCTGTTTCTATGCTTCACGCTGGGGTATTGATGAAACTAGGAGGTTACGGATGTTTCCGTGTTGCTATGTACCTGATGCCTGAAGGTGCGGCCATGTGGGGAGATGTATTCCTGATATTGACCACTATTTCTGTAGTTTACGGTGCATTCAGTGCTGTGGTACAAACCGACTTAAAATATATCAATGCCTATTCATCCGTATCCCACTGCGGATTGGTACTCTTTGCCCTGCTGATGATGACACGCACCAGTTGTACGGGTGCTATTCTCCAAATGTTGAGTCACGGATTAATGACCGCTTTGTTCTTCGCCCTTATTGGTATGATATACGGACGTACCCACACCCGTGATGTCCGATTAATGGGAGGTTTGATGAAGATTATGCCTTTCCTGGCTGTAGGTTATGTTATTGCCGGTCTTGCTAATCTGGGACTTCCAGGACTAAGTGGTTTTGTTGCTGAAATGACGGTCTTTGTAGGTTCTTTCCAAAATGATGATACATTCCATCGCGTATGTACCCTAGTGGCAACAACAAGTATCGTCATTACCGCAGTTTATATCCTGCGTGTAGTAGGTAAAATCCTTTACGGCAAAGTTTTGAATCCCGAACATCTGAAACTCACAGACGCAACTTGGGATGAAAGAGTAGCCGTTATCTGCCTCATCGCCTGTGTAGCAGGTTTAGGATTGGCTCCATTCTGGATAAGCGATCTGATCAGTAACAGTGTAGAACCAATCATAAGTCAATTATTAAATTAAAATTTGAGAATTAAAAATTAAAAAATAGCAATGATGGACATAACTGCAATACTCCATATGCATGCCGAACTGAGTCTGACAGCCGTTTTTATTCTGATGTTTCTGTTAGATTTATTTTTACCGGCTCCACAACGTCACTGGTTACGCCCCATGGCATGTATCCTGCTGACCATTCAACTCTTAGCAAACCTATGGCCGGAAGAGGTAACTTTATTCGGCGGCATGTACCATTCAACCCCTATGGCGTCTGTTCTGAAAAGCATCCTGACCATAGGTACCATACTGGTTTTTCTACAAGCAGACCCTTGGCTAAAACGTGAAGACACCCGCCATAAACAAGGCGAATTCTACATCCTTACCCTCAGTACCTTGCTGGGTATGTATTTCATGGTAAGTGCAGGGCACTTCCTGCTATTCTTCCTTGGATTGGAATTGGCAACCATTCCTATGGCTTGCCTCGTAGCTTTCGATAAATATAAAGGACATAGTGCCGAAGCCGGAGCCAAATTCATTCTTTCAGCTTTATTCTCCAGCGGTATTTTCCTCTATGGTATTTCCATGATTTATGGGACAACAGGTACTTTATATTTTGAAGATATCCCTGCCGAACTGACAGGAACTCCATTACAAGTTCTTGCACTAGTATTCTTCTTCTCCGGACTAGCCTTTAAATTAAGCTTGGTACCTTTTCATCTGTGGACGGCAGATACGTATCAAGGTGCACCGACTACAGTGAGCGCTTACCTGTCCGTTATTTCAAAAGGCGCAGCTGCTTTTGCTTTAATGATTATTTTAATGAAAGTATTTGGGCCAATGACTGAACAATGGAGTGAAATACTATGTATTATCATTGTAGCTACCATCACTATAGCCAATCTGTTCGCCATCCGCCAAAACAATCTGAAACGCTTTATGGCCTTCAGTAGTATTTCACAAGCCGGCTACATAATGTTGGCTGTACTGGCTGGAACTCCGCAGGGCATGGCATCCCTAGTATATTATATAGTAGTATACATTGCTGCCAATCTCGCCGTATTCGGTGTCATCAATACCATTGAACAACATACCCACGGTAAAATAGAGCGCGAAGATTATAACGGACTTTATAAGACCAACCCCAAACTAACTATGGTCATGACACTTGCTCTTTTCTCATTGGCAGGTATCCCGCCATTTGCCGGATTCTTCAGTAAGTTCTTTGTATTCATGGCAGCATTCCATAGTGGATATTATCTTATTGTATTTATCGCATTGATCAATACAATCATTTCATTGTATTATTATTTGTTAATTGTAAAAGCCATGTTCATCACACCTAATGAAGATCCTATCGGCAATTTTCGTACAGCAACTCCGATGCGCATCAGTCTGTTGGTATGTGTAGCCGGCATATTCGCTTTAGGAATTATAAGTGGGGTATATCAACTATTAAGTGATACATCAATACTATAAAATTTTAGTTACAAGAAGAATCACAACTGAAATGATTATTGTATTTCTATGATCAATATTCTTTTACTTTAGAGGCAGAATCAATCTGTTTCCAAAGTAAAAGAATATCTTAAAGTTTCTATTCAACAAATTTATCATTATCTTCGTAGCAAATTATAAAAAATAAGCACTATGAAGAAAGTCCTCTATATTACAATACTCGCCTGCTCTACTTTATGGGTATCTTGCACAGAGAAAAATAAACAATCCGTCAGAACAGATTCCTTTATAGAAAAGAATGTAGCATTTGCACGTGCACAAATCGGGAATGAAATACGAATCATAGAAAAATCAGAAAAATTTACAAACCCCGTTACACTGAAAACTGACAGTACCATTTATTATTGTGACTACGCCGACTGGCGAAGTGGTTTTTTCCCTGGGTCAGTGTGGTATCTATATGAACTGAGTGGCGACACTACTCTCTTATCATTAGCTGATAAATACACTTCGGCCATAGAAGAAGCCAAAAAACTGACTTGGCACCATGATGTAGGTTTCATGATAAATTGTAGTTTCGGCAATGGATGGCGAACAACTAAAGTACCCAGATACAAAGAAGTCATGATAGAAGCTGCCCGTTCATTGGCTACTCGTTTCCGTGAAAAGCCGGGAATTATCCAATCATGGGATGTGACCCGAGGCTGGCAATCGGAACGCGGTTGGGAATGTCCGGTCATAATAGACAATATGATGAATTTGGAGTTACTATTTGAAGCAACTAAATTATCTGGTGATTCCACTTTTTATCACATAGCAGTGAACCATGCAGACCGCACTTTGAAAGAGCATTTCCGTACAAACGGAAGTTGTTATCATGTAATAGATTATAGTTTGGCAGACGGCATGGTACGGCATAGACAAACAGCCCAAGGATATGCAGACGAATCGACTTGGAGTCGTGGACAAGCATGGGCTATTTATGGTTACACTGTGTGTTACCGGGAAACTCATGATAAAAAGTATCTAAATCAGGCATTGAAGACTTTCCAATTCATGAAAACACATCCCCGGCTTCCCAAAGACTTGATTCCTTATTGGGATATGGATGCTCCCAATATTCCCAATGAACCACGAGACGCTTCAAGTGCTTCTTGTATAGCTTCTGCACTTTATGAAATTAGTACAATGGATGTGCCTGATGCAAACAGTTATAAGATCTATGCAGACAGTATTATGGCTTCTCTAGCCTCACCAAACTATCTGGCATCTCTTGGAAAAAATGGTAACTTTTTATTAATGCATTCAGTGGGCAGTATTCCTCATGGCACAGAAATAGATGTACCTTTAAATTATGCAGACTATTATTTCCTGGAAGCACTGAAACGAAAGCGGGACATTGAAGAAGGCACACGCTAATTATACAGACAAACAGATAACCATCCGAGTACCTTCAGTATAACTCGAGTCAACAAATATGTTACCAGACAAACGTTTAATAATTAAACGGCTTAAATATAACCCCAATCCGTTACCTTGTGCAAACTCATCCAGTTTGATAAAACACAGAAATATTTCCTCCCGTTTTTCGGGAGGAATGCCACAGCCGGTATCGGTTACTTCAATTCGTAACTTACTTTGTGCCTTATCCAACCTCATCTTAAGAGTTATAGATCCAGAATCTGTAAATTTATTAGCATTATCCAACAGGTTCTCTATCACTAACGACAAATACAATTCATTGGTGGAAACAAAAATTTCCCCTTCTGGTAATTCCAAATGATAAATTATTCCCACCCTGCTCCATCGTTCTACTTTATCCATTTCTTGTCTGCAGATATGAGTTATCTGGTTTGTTCACAAAGAAGAGGCGCATCAGATGAATCTAAATTAGCCACTACCAGCAAGTGATCTATCAACGAAGTGAGAATTTCCGCATTAGCAGTAATAATACCTGAAAAGCCAACAATAGCGTTTAATGGAGTCCGTATTTCATGACACATAGAATTAATGAATGCTGTTTTCATTTTCTCACTTTCCCCAACTTTTTGATTCAGTTCACCTAAAACTTTTTCCATCTGTCTTTCTTCAAATCATAGTACAAGTAAAAACAAATACTCATCACCAATACAAGTACCATAAAAAGTGTAATTACTAAAATACGCCTGTTCTTAGTTTCCAAACGATAATTCTCATGGTTCAATTGATCTACTTCATACTTTACCTGTAGTTCACTAAGTTGTTTTTTCAGATTGGAAGATTTAATGGAATCCTGCACTTGTATATAGAGTTTATGATACTTAAAAGCATTTTTATTATCTTCCATAGCCTCATAAATTTGTGAATTGATATCCAATAATCCCGGGACATTAGACTGACTTGTCATCCAAGCATATTTTATGAAGCTGTCATTAGTTATCAATGCATTATGGAAATTATGCTTATATAAGTAATAATTATTCATGCCAAAAAACAATTATACTTATCAATAGGCTCCGTAACCCAAGCACTCATCTTGATCATCAGATTATAATACTTCTCTAATTTATCATCGGATAATTTATCCGCACGCATCAACAAAGAAGTATAACATTGGAGATATCGTATATTAATATTATAGAAAGGACGTTGACGAGCATAGTACAACTCATAATATTTTCTATATTGCTGAAGCTATTTTTCAACATATTCAATATATAGATCTCCTTTATCTATAAAGTTCAAGGTCGAAAGAAAATTCCATACAGTACAAATACGAAACTTGAATCCTTCCTCATATGGTAACTGACAAGCCAGCTTATAAGCAGTTTCCAAATAGGGATCAGCCTCTTCATATTTACCTTCACTACACAAAGCATAGCCTGTAATAAAAGTCTGTTCCATCTGTATGTAAATATCATTCCCACCTATATTTTCTTTACCCATAAAAGCCAATTCCTCTGTTATAGCAGTTTCAACCTCATTATTCCTGACTCTGCCTGCAAACAATCTCATTCGTAAAAAGAATAAATATGGATGAGATTCTTCCAGTGTCCCAACATCATTTAAAAGAGACATATAATACCAAACAGAATCGGCATGATAAACTTTAATATACGAGAAAACCAAATCAGAAAGAGCCTCAAACATATGAGTCTTATCATTTACTGCTTTTGCGGTGAAATACATTTATTAAGATAATCCACTTCTTCAGGTTTCTCAAAATAAAAATCAGCCAAACCTCTGTAAATCTCAATTTGTAGAGAAAACTCTACAGGACTTCCTATAATATTCAGAAGACTATCTTTGGTAGTAGAAATACTACTTCCTATAACAACAAAAATCCCCAAACAGATATCAGTATATAACAAGTGATATATTTCATAATATCAGATTATTAAGGTACGAATATACAAATAATATAGCAATGTAGCAGCAATTATTCTTTCATTATTAGAATTTACACAATAATGGGCAATTAATCCACTTATTTTTTAATTATATGCTTTAATATTGCATCGTGGATATTTTCTGGCAACTATGAAATTATTAATTATTAAACATCAAATATATGGTAAAAAAGTTAGTTAGTGTATTTTGTATATGTGCATATTTTGGACTTGCTCATGCACAAATACCACAAGAGATTTGGAAAGAAAGTGAGCAAATAGAAAAACAAATCAAAAAGACCTCTTTTCCCGATCGTGTGTACAACATTAAAGATTTCGGTGCCAAAGAAGGAAATAATGGTGAAATATTCTGCCATGAAGCAATCAATCTGGCTATCCTCACATGCAGTCAAGCAGGTGGAGGAACTGTATTAGTTCCACCCGGAGAATTTCTAACAGGTCCTATCACACTGAAAAGCAATGTAAATCTGCATTTGGAAGAAGGCGCCTATCTAAAATTTTCTTCAGAGAAATATCTATATACTCCAACCGTACTCACCCGCTGGGAAGGAGTAGACTGTTACAATTTGCATCCATTAATTTATGCTTATGGAGAAAGTAACATAGCTATCACCGGTAAAGGTATTATAGACGGACAGGCCAGTAATGATAACTGGTGGAGTATGTGTGGTGCTCCACACTATGGCTGGAAGGAAGGTATGACAGCTCAAAAAAATGGCGGCAGAAACAAATTACTGATGTACGCCAAAACATTTGCCCCGATAGATAAACGCCAAATGACTTTTGAAGACGGTTTACGTCCCCAGCTTATCAATCTATATCGTTGTAACACTATTTTAATAGAAAATGTAACATTGAAAAATTCTCCATTTTGGGTTATCCATCCTTTATTTTGTGAAAGTCTGACAGTACGTGGGGTTAAAGTATCCAGTCACGGTCCCAATAGCGATGGCTGCGATCCGGAATCAAGTAAGAACGTATTAATTGAAAACTGTATATTCGATACTGGAGACGACTGCATCGCTATTAAAAGCGGACGGAATGCGGACGGACGGAAATGGAACGTACCAAGTGAAAATATCATTGTACGCAATTGCGAAATGAAAGACGGACACGGTGGTGTAGTTGTAGGTAGTGAGATCTCGGGAGGATATAAGAACCTGTTTGTTGAAAACTGCAAAATGGACAGTCCGAACCTAGAACGTGTCATCCGCATCAAAACCAACAACTGCCGCGGTGGGGTCATTGAAAATATTTATGTGCGTAATATAGAAGTAGGCGAATGTCGCGAAGCCGTTTTGAAAATCAACCTGCAATATGAAAACCGTGAAAAATGTGACAGAAGTTTCCCACCTGTAGTACGCCATGTATATCTGGATAATGTTACTAGTGAAAAAAGTAAGTACGGAGTCTTAATTACCGGATATGACGACCGTGTCAATATTGAAGATATCCATGTAACAAACAGCCGTTTCAATAATGTAGAGAAAAAAGGGAATTTAATTACCGGAGCTAAAGATGTAGTACTGAATGAAGTATATATCAATGGAAATAAGGTGAGAAAATAAGATCCCCCTTATTATATCGGGTGAACAATGAGTTCACCCGATATAATGATAAAACATAACTTTACTATCATTTATCTTCATCGTCCAATCTGATTTTTTGCATATTCTGTAGAAGTCATTCCCCAATAAGACTTAAAACTTTTACTAAAATAATGAGGATCACTAAAACCTACCATATAAGCTATTTCCGCCATTGTATATTGGTTTTCCTTAATCAGTTCAGCAGCTTTCCTCATGCGTATTTCTTTTATATACATTATAGGAGCCATACCAGTTAAAGATTTCAACTTATGAAAAAAATTGGTCCGACTCAGACTGAAATAACTGACCAATTGATCTACATTCAATTCCGGATTACCAAGTTGCTCTTCCATAATTTTAGCTAACTTATTAAGAAAAGCAGCGTCTCTTGCCGACAATTGAACCGATCTGTCTTTTTCTTTATTTTCGTTCCCCTCTTCATATCCTACTTTACAATAATATGCTTGTAACATTTTACGCCGAGCTAGGATATTTTCTACTTTAGCTTGCAGATAATTAACACTGAACGGCTTCGTTATGTAATCATCAGCTCCTGTATGAATACCAGTCAGAATGCTATCCATATCTGTCTTGGCAGTCAATACTATGGCAGGAATATGCGAAGTTCGTTCATCGTTCCTTAGTTCCTGCAACATCTGTAGACCACTTTTTACAGGCATCATGATATCAGTAATTATCATATCAGGCAGATCAGAAAAAGCCTTTTTTAATCCAACCTCGCCATTATTAGCCTCAACAAACCGATATGCTTCCTGAAATATTTGTTTGATAAATACTCTTAATTCATAATTGTCTTCAACAATAAGCATGAGCGGCTTCTCCGCTTCATTCAATTCTTGTAGTTCGTTTTGAGAATTGAAATCTAAATTTGTATCTTCATTCCAATCTGATAATATATATTCCGTGTCAGACGGATAATGTTTTTTACCTTTTAATAGCCTTACAGTAAATAGACTCCCTTTTCCGAACTCACTTTCCACATTTATACTACCATGATGCATTTCCACAAGTTCTTTAGCCACTGAAAGTCCGATACCAGAACTTAAAGGAGCGTAAATGCTATCCGGAACCACATTCTCGTAACGATTGAAAATCACTTTCTGCTTTTCTCTCTTTATCCCTACTCCTTCATCTTGGATTTGAAGAAGGACTGCATTCCCATCATCTTTCATACTAACCCAAATGTTCTTGCCATCAGAAGTGTATTTGAAGGCATTAGACAGCAAATTAAAAATAACTTTCTCTAATTTATCTTTGTCCACCCAAAGATTTACTTTAGACAATTGAGTGTTAAAATTCAAACTAATATGCCGCTCTTGAGATAAAGTTGTAAAATAGTTGATTATTTCTTTCGTGAAACTGATAATATCCACATACTGAACTCTCAGTTTCATCTTGCTATTCTGGATTTTACTAAAATCCAAGATCTGCCCTACCAACCTCTGCATACGGTCACTATTCTTTTTAATAATCTTCAAAGTATCTCTCACCTTCCCAGAAAGACTTTCGTCTCTGAGTATATATTCCAAAGGTCCGGTAATCAATGTTAATGGAGTTCTTAATTCGTGAGACACGTCAGTAAAGAAGCTGAGTTTTAATTGAGTAATCAATTCTTCATTTTTAGCCTTATTTTTTATCCGATAAAAAACGGTATATACATAAATGGCAACTGCAATAAATAATACAATCAAAAAGAAATAGAGCATAGTAGCACAAGGTGTCTCAGAGAAAGTAGGAAGCACTTCAAAAGAAAGTGTTCGTTCATTTTCAACCCATACACCTTCATTATTGGTAGACTTTACACGAAATACATATTTTCCCGGAGGAAGATTAGTATAGTTAGCCTCATGCCCATTATCCGTCAAACGAAAGTTTTTATCAAAACCGTCTAACTTGTAAGCATATTGAATATACTCCGTATTGGTCATGTCTAGAGCAGAGAATACCAACCTGAGGGTGTGATTATTAGGAGGTAACTGCATATCCTTGCTATTATCAGGATTAACAGACAAAATAGAAGGAGTTTTTCTGGGAGTCAGTTCCTGATTGTTTACCCAAATAGAAGAGAAAAATATTTGTGGTATAAAATCTGTTTTATGAATATTCTCAGGGGTAAAATAGAACAAACCTCGGTTAGTACCAAAAAAAATCTGCTTGCCATCTGTTGCCCCTACACCTTCACTAAAATGCATATTAAACGCGATATGCTCACTAGAATACTGAATCTGTTCGGCCGAAGCTACAAATTTCACTAATCCACCACCCGTCACCAACCATAAATTTCCTTGTTTATCCTCGTGCATGGAATAAATAATATCTGAAATAAGTCCATTCTTCTGTGTGAAGGATTTACATTGATAAGAATGGAGCCCCATGGGAGAAAGCTCATTTAACCCTCCGCCATAAGTAATGGCAAAAATGTTCCCATTATCCATACATTGAATCATTTGTACGTCATTATTACTAAGACTATTCACATTTCCCTGTTCACGGCATATAGAATGAAAATCTATTTCTTCAGGACAATGAAAAGAAACCTTAAATTGTAAAATTCCCGCTGTTGTAGACACCCAGATACGCCCTTGATTATCTTCAGTAATATGTCTGACTTTATAAAAATGACTAATCGGATATCTCTTTAACAAATTGCGATGATTGATAAATCTTAAAGTACCATCAGGCATAGTTTCAATCAAATTCAATCCACCTCCGTAAGTAGCTACCCAAAGTCTCTGCCTACTATCCTGAAAAGTAAAATAGATATTATCATTACTCAATGAATAGGGGTCGTCAGCTTTATGTTTAAAATGCTGTAGCTTAAAATTGCCTTGTGAAGTTTCTATTGCTTTTATCAATCCCTGGCCTTTAGTCGAAATCCAATAAACACCAGCCGAATCTTGCATGATGGCATATACTTTGCCCCATTTCATCCTTTTCAATAATCGAAGCCGGGCATCATATATGGAAACATTCATATCTCTGCTTCCCGTCCAAATACGTTGTTTTTTGTCTATATACAGTGCCCTGATCTCATTATCAGGTAACTCTACATCCTGAGGAGCAGGTGTATAGATATGAAATTTATCAGGGATAAAAGTGATGCGCTTAAGTCGGTTGAGCTGGGTACTCATCCATAAATTTCCTTGTTTATCAACAAAAGCAGCAAAACAGCGGTCATTTGATTTCCACTTGACAGGCTGCTCCGTAGTATTAAAAGGTATTAACCGCCTATTTTGAGAATCAAAATAAGAAAATCCTCCGCCCTTAGGGTGTACCCATAAAATATCATTCCGATCCTCAAAAGCAAAAAAATCACTTTCAGTATTTAGTGGTCTTCCCTGTTCATCCTTTCCTTCAATAAAGCTTAAACGCTGTGTTTTCAGATCAAACAAAGTGACTCCCGGAACAGGATGTACAAGCCACAATAAATCTCCACAAGTAATTTTAGCAGACTCTATGTTTTTGTCTTTCAACAGAGAAAGAGAATCAAGCATCACATGTCTTATCTCACCGAGAGAGTCATGAATAAAAAAGCCATCCGAATCAGTAACATATATCAGTCCAGCCACAGAAGGCAAAATAGAAATCACAGAAGCCGATGTTGGCAATTGAGTATGGATAGAAAGTTCTCCTGTCAACAAGTATTTATAGACTTTGCCTTGATGTGCACCTAAATATATATATTCTTCCAACTCTGTTGCAAAATAAAAAGGTATTTTCTCACTTTTTCGACAATCAGACAAAGAAATAATAGAAAGTTCTGAATCATATAATCGATATACCCCCTCATCCGTAAGAAGCCATTCCTGTAATTTCGAATCCATAAATACAGACCGGATTTTACCAGTAGCCAAAGTATTTTCTCTTGATGAATAGAATTGAAATGTCATAGATAAATCTTCAGGAGCCGTAACGACCCGTACTGCACTCCCATCTTCACATAATAACCATACTATTCCATTCGGAAGGACAGATATTGACCGAAAGTTATTGACTGTTTTTTGAATGACAGGTTCAAAGACTTCCTTGTCAGGATTAAAACGATAACAAGTGGAATCATAACACAATACCCATATACATCCGAATTTATCCTCGACTATATCCAATAAACGATCATTGGTCAATCCTCCCAGATCTTCCATATTCGATTTATAATTCTTAAAATTATAACCATCAAAACGATAAAGCCCATTCCAAGTAGCAAACCATAACAAACCTTTATGATCTTGGATAATATCATTGACAAGCCCATCCTCCACTCCATTCTGACTGGAAAAGTACGTAACTGAATATTTTTGAGATATAGCTCCTTTTGCCAGTACATCGGCTGTAAAAAAGCATAGTATTACTACACAGAAAAAGGTAAGAATATCAACCCAGTATGTTTTCATATCAAAGTAATGTGTTTCCTTTGCGAAATTAGCAGAAAATGGGTATTCATCAAAGTACTTTCTATTTTTAATCCACCGCAATATATGTTGTTTAGCTACCTTTGATAGATATTCCAACTAAATTATCAGTTTTTCCACTTATAAAAAGATAACATCCGTCTATATTTGACATCAAAACAAAAACAACTCTAATACTAAATTAATAATGAAAGACATGAGAAAAAAAGAGTATTTAAAATCCCGCTCTGTTATAGTACAGGGTATTCATTCTCCAAAAAGATTTTGGTTTGCTTGCGGACTTTCCTTAGGACTAGTTTCCTTACCATTATCCACTTTTGCAAACAATTGGTCAAACCAACTAGGTTCATCAATTCAAAAATCAATTCAACAAAACCGAATCATTACAGGTAGTGTCATAGACGAAAGCGGAGAAGCATTAATCGGCGTTTCCGTATTGGTAAAAGGAACTACTTTAGGAACGGTAACCGATTTAGATGGTAATTTCACACTGGAAGTTCCAACAGGTGCAATCTTAGTTGTTTCATATGTAGGGTATAAAACACAGGAAATAAAAGTAGGAGAGCAGCAAAAACTAGCTATCACGGTCGAAGCAGACAACAAATTGTTAGATGAAGTGGTAGTAGTGGGCTATGGTGTAGTAAAGAAATCAGACCTTACAGGTTCTGTAGGTAGTGTAAAATCCGAAACAATTTCTGCCAAAGGTGCAACATCAGTTGTCGAAAGTCTACAAGGGCAAGTTGCCGGAGTGAATATCTCACAGTCTTCTAGCCGTGCCGGTGACGGATTCAATATTCAGATTCGAGGTAAAAGTTCATTAAATGGCGGCAATCCATTATATGTAATCGATGGAGTAGTTTGTGAAAATATGGATTTTCTAAATCCGATGGATATTGAAAAAGTAGACATTTTGAAAGATGCTTCATCTACCGCTATCTATGGTTCACGGGCCACAAATGGTGTAGTGATGATTACCACCAAAAAAGGAGACAAAGATATAGCCAAGACTACAGTCAGTTATGATGGATATTATGGTATAAAAACCAAAGCCAATATGCCGGACTTTATGGAAGGAGATGATTTCATGAAATTCCGTTTCTCCCGTTATCTAGTTTCATCTATGGATGCCTCTTCAGGAATGACTAACTGGGAAATGACTGATGCCAATTTCCTGAACTTCTGGGGAAATGGCAGTCAAATAGTGAAAGATATGTATCTCAATAAAAATTACACCGATTGGGTAGATATCGTAACCCGTAACGGCTCACAACAGAATCATTTCATCAATATTTCCGGAAATACAAAAAATATAACCTACCGCGTAGGACTAGGGTATCAAAATGAGGAAGGAATCATGTATGACGGTTATGAACGCTGGAATATAAAAGGAGCCGTAGATCATAAGATTTCAGATAAAATCTCAGCCGGATTCTCCACAAATATGGCAACAGCATCCAAAGAGAGTGGTAGCAACTACTCTATTTTGGAAGGGTTCCGTATGACCCCTAATATGCCATGCTATTATTGGGAAGGAGAAAAGGCAGGACAGTTAATTTCACAACCAGGTAAAGATACCGCCATCTATCCCAATGGTGGTGGTCCGACTTCCTCCATCAATCCAGTGGTGGACCGTTTGAACTCAAAAGACGATACACGTTCTTATGATGTGATGGCAAATATTTATTTGCAATACAGCCCCGTTAAAGAAATAATTCTTAAAACTACTTTCTCCCCCATGTATACCAAAACCCATCGTGGTACATTCTATAACGGAGAAACCCAACTTCGTTCTGGAAAAACAAACATGGCCGAAAACTATAATGATGAAATATTCTCGTATACTTGGGATACGCAAGCCAATTACATCAAGAATTTTGGAGATCATAGTCTGAATGCCTTGGCCTTATTCAGTGTCTATGAACAAAAGTTACAAGGCGACTATATCAATGTAGTGGATATGCCATTTGATGTAGACTGGCATAATCTTGGTTCAGGCACTGTACAAAGTCAGTCTAGCTATTATAAAAAAATCTCCATGTTATCTTATGTAGCCCGTATCAACTATGCCTACAAAGGCAAATACATGCTGACTGTATCTTCACGTTGGGACGGCAGTTCCAAATTCCAAAAAGACAATCGTTGGGGGATGTTCCCCTCAGCTGCCATGGCATGGCGCATTTCCGATGAAGATTTTATGGGATTTGCCAGCAAATGGTTAAGCAATTTAAAACTCCGTGCCAGCTTTGGCGTTACCGGTAATAATGCCGGTGTAGGGCCTTATGACACACAAGCTTTGGCAAATATTAAATATTACTATAATTACGGATCGTCTGTTGCCAACGGTTATGGTTATACCATGACAAACGCCGACCTGACTTGGGAGAAGACAACCGAAATCAACCTCGGTCTTGACTTCGGTTTCTTGAATAATCGTATCAATGGATCTATCGATATCTACAACAAAGATTCCAAAGATCTCTTGATGGAGATGGAAACTCCATTTGAACTAGGTTCCTATACAGGCTCCATTGTAAGTAATGTGGGTAAGGTGAACAATAAAGGTATAGAAATCCAACTGAATACCATCAACGTAAAGAATAAAGATTGGAACTGGGAAACAACCTTCTCTTTTGCGCGTAACATTAACTCTATCAAAGAATTGAATGGTACCAAAGAAGATTTGGTGGGTAACAAATGGTTTATCAATCACCCTATAGACGTAGTATACGGCTATAAATATACCGGAATCTGTACTCGAGAGGAAGCCCAAGCTTATGCCCAAGACCCGAAAATGAAAACCAAATTCTATGAAGGCGAGATGAAAATCTATGATAAGGATGGCAATGGTACTATCGATGCCAATGACAAAATGATCCTCGGACATTGTGCTCCGACCTGGACCGGTAACTTCACCTCCAACTTGTCCTATAAGAACATTGACTTCTCTTTCAGCATTTACACCAGTCAGGGAGGAATGGTATACTCTCCCTTCATGGCCGAGTTCGTAGACTATGGACAGCGTGGCATGAATCGCCTAAACATGGATTACTATATACCTCAAGGTGCTCCGATACTAGGTGCTGATGGCTCTATAGCCTACCAAGAAGTCACTCATTACGGTAGTTACCCCTTCCCAACCAATGGTGGAAACGGTAAAGGAGGCGGTGCATACTGGCAAAGTGGTGCCAATGAGGACCGAGCACAAAATTTCGTTGACAACTCATATGTTCGAATCAAGAATATTACCCTCGGCTATACTTTTCCACAGAAATGGATTTCAAAACTTCATATTTCCAATTTAAGAATCTATGCTAATATATTAAATCCTTTCACTTTCACAAATTATGAAGGGTTCGACCCCGAATGGGCCGACGCACAAGTAGGTGATGGTACCGGTGGTGTCAGTTCAAGAACTTATCAAGTTGGTGTAAATTTAAAATTCTAAAATTAAATGATTATGAAAAAAATATATTTCATTATGGCATTAGGATTGGCAACTCTCTCAGGATGTTCGGATTTTCTTGACCAAAACAACAAATCTAATGTTCCATCAGCTGAATTTTATCAGACTTCGGCAGGATTCGCCAGTTTAACTAACAGCGCTTACTCCACACTGCGGGAGCTTTATAATGCCCAACCGCAATTATTCGTAGCGGGAACAGACCTGTATGCAGACGGAAAGTCACAGGGAGTAGTCATGAGCCAATATACCTTCACTGCAGATGAAGGCATTATAAAAAATTTCTATGTAAGTTGTTTTAAAGGTATTCAGCTAGCCAATAGCGTTATATCTTATGGAGACATAACGGAAGATTCCAGTGTACGACTGCAATATGTGGACGAAGCACGTTTTATCCGTGCATGGTATTATTTCCAACTAGTGCAACAGTTCGGGCCTGTAGCTTTGAACAAACAAATGTTTGACCATGCCGAAATGAGTCATGAACGTGCCAGTCTTGCAGATGTTTATAAGTTCATCATTGAAGAGTTTGAGTATCTAGCCTCTTCCGAATCCCATTTAATGGAACGTGCCAACTCCGGTGTAGGACGTGCCAATAAACGCGCAGCAACCTTTTACTTAGCCAAAACCTATCTGACTCGTGGATGGCTAGATGGCACTGATTACGAAGCCCAAGAAGAAAATATAGCTCAAAATTCAGACTTCGCAAATGCAGCTAAGTATGCCTTGGAAGCAATTAATGGCGAAATTCCTTTCCTCTCCATAGAAGAAGCTTTTGACGTAGAAAATGAAGAAAACAATGAAATATTCTGGAGCATACAGTTTAATTCGGCTGCTGTAGAAGATCCCGTAAAAGACGGTTCCTACCAACAAGCCCAATTCGGAGCTTATTTAGGTGGTTCCGAAAAACCAAGAAATAAGGCAATTGACGGTTGCTTTGCTCCTTCACTACGTCTACAGCAAATGTATAGTCGGGGTGATGCACGGTTGGAACAAACTTTTATGTTAGAATTCCATACCAGTTATTTCGACTATTACTCAGCACCGACTAGTTCTTCTATCATTTATTATTATGCTCCAGCATGGGCTACAGATGAAGATATCGCTGCCTGGAAAGCAGACGATCCTTATGGAATTAAAAAGAATACACTGGTAAGCAAAACAATAGCAGACGGTGGTATTGCTCCATCCAACGGTGCCCCAGCCACATACAAAGACCGTCGTTCACAAGATTACGGCAATGCTTGTATCAAGAAATTTGATGATTATTCAGAAACTTCTATTGCTAACCGTAATTCTACTTGCAGCATGCATGATGTGGTAGTAGCGCGCTTAGGAGAAACCTATCTGATTGCCGCCGAAGCCTATTTAAAAATGGGTAAAACAGAAGAGGCTGCACAAATGATCAATAAACTTCGTCAACGTCCAGGAACTATTCGTAAAGGATACACAACAGAAATGACTGTCACCAGCAACGATATTAATATTGATTTTATTCTTGATGAACGTGCTCGTGAATTAGCTGGAGAATATGTCCGTTGGACAGATTTGAAGCGTACTCACACTTTAGTGGAATATGCCACAAAATATAATGAAGACGGCATAAAAGAATCTGCTATGATAGGCCCTGATGGTAAATACAAGATTCTTCGTCCTATTCCACAAGCTGCCATTGATTTGAATCAAGCTAAAGTGACACAAAACCCTGGTTATTAAGTTAAAAAACATGCTGATGAAAAATTTTTTACTTATTCTTCTATACTTTATAAATAATGTATTAGTCTTGTCAGCTCAAGGTACTCCCGGTAAATGGGGAGATCAGGGCAATGGAACATACATAAATCCGATTTTAAATGCTGACTACTCTGACCCGGACGTTATCCGGGTCAGAGATAAATATTACATGATAGCTTCCGACTTTCATTTTCTAGGAATGCAAGTATTGGAATCTTCAGATATGATCAATTGGAAACTGATTTCCCAAATCTATCACCATTTTGATTTTCCCGGCTGGGATAACAACCAACAATATGCAGGAGGTTCATGGGCACCCTCAATTCGTTACCATGATAACAAATTCTGGGTCTTTTTCTGTACTCCCAAAGAAGGATTATTCATGTCAAATGCTGTCAATCCTTCAGGTCCTTGGAGCCCTTTACATTTAGTTAAGAAAGTAGAAAAATGGGAAGACCCTTGCCCCTTTTGGGATGAAGATGGTCAAGCATACCTAGGCCGGAGCCGTCATGGAGCCGGGCCTATCATTATTCATAAAATGAGTGCAGACGGTACACGTCTACTTGATGAAGGAATGACCGTATACACCGGACCTGTAGCCGAAGGAACAAAAATTTTCAAAAAAGATGGTTACTATTATCTCTCTATTCCGGAAGGAGGAGTAGGTACGGGATGGCAGACTATCCTCCGCTCAAAAAATATATATGGTCCTTATGAAAAGAAAGTAGTATTGGAACAAGGAAGTACTACGATAAACGGCCCTCATCAAGGAGCCATTGTCGATACTCCGGATGGTCAATGGGCTTTTTTTCATTTCCAACATCATCATGCCTTAGGCCGTGTAGTTCATCTTCAGCCCATGCATTGGGAAAACGATTGGCCCGTTATCGGAGTAGACTTTGATAGAAATGGAATAGGAGAACCTGTATATGTATGCCAGAAACCCATTGAAAGCAAAACCATATTCGCTCCGCAAACAGATGATGATTTTTCTACCCCCAACCTATCACTACAATGGCAGTTTAATCATAATCCGACAGACCACGCATGGTCCTTATCGGCACATCCAGGTTCACTCACTCTGAAAGCATTGAAATCTTCAACCTTCAGACTGGCACGCAACACCCTGACACAAAAGATTATGGGGAATATAAGTGAAGCTACAATAGCTATGGATTTTACAGAAATAGCTGATGGGCAACGATGCGGATTAGCTTGCATGGGAAAAGAAAATAAAGTTCTAGGTATCAAGATGGAGAAAGGACAAAAATATCTATACATATCCAATGACACAACAGAAATAAGTACAACTTTCCTAAACGGAAACCAGATTTATCTACGTGTATCCATCGACATGCTCAATCAAAAGTTCCAATATTTCTACAGTACAGATAATATACGTTTTATTCCTTATGGAACTTCCTTTTTTATTCCATTCGGTTTTTGGAAAGGTGCCCGCATTGCACTATATTGTTATAACAAAGAACAGGAAGCAGGAGCAACTTCATTTCAATGGTTCAAATACAAACATGACGGACCTCAAAATAAAATAGAAAATACAGCCGAACAGATTATTGCCAATATAGCGCGCACTTCATTTCCGCATAAGAAAATAAAAGTGATCTGCCCTGATTCCGCTTCCAACCAAAAAGGTCATTCACGCCAGTTAATACAGCGAGCAATAGACTCTTGTTCTTTGGCAGGCGGAGGACACGTTATAATTTCGAAAGGAATCTATTATTTAAAGGGAAATCTAGTACTGAAAAGTGATGTCAATTTACATTTAGAGAAAGACGCCTATCTACTTTTCAGCGGTAAGGCTGATGACTTTCTTCCTGAAGTATGGACACGTTGGGAAGGTACGGAACTATATGGACATTCTCCCATGATTTATGCCAAACATGCCACTAATATAGCCATTACAGGACAAGGTACCATAGACGCCCAAGGAGGACGGGAATTTGCTTCATGGTCTCAGATAGAGGTATCAGACAGAAATCGTCTGCGTAAAATGGGAGAAAAACTAATCCCTGTCACAGAAAGGATCTTTGGGAAAGGTACTATACTACGTCCCTCTTGCATACAATTCATGGGATGTTCTCGCATTTTAGTAGAAGGTATCACCATTAAGAATTCTCCTTTCTGGACTATTCATCCTGTATACTGTGACAATGTAATAGTACGAAGCATCACCATTGACAGTCACTATCCTAATAATGATGGATGCGATCCTGAATCAACTTCCAATGTATTAATAGAAGAATGTATTTTCCGCACAGGAGATGATGCCATAGCTATCAAAGCAGGCCGTGACGCCGACGGCCGTGAAATAGGACGCCCTTCAAAAAACATCGTCATTCGTAATTGTCTGTTCCAGTCTGAATGCAATGGATTATGTATCGGCAGTGAAATGTCAGGCGGTGTAGAAAACATATATATGGATAATATACAAATAGGAACGGTCAAGAATGCCCTTTATTTTAAATCCAACCGTGACAGAGGAGGATATATTCGTAATATACAAGTCAGCAATATTACTATAGAACGCTCAAAAGGGGCAGTGCTCCGTTTTGAAACCAATTATTTTGGTTTCCGAGGTGGCAGACATACCTCTCAATACGAGAATTTCCGCATCAACAATGTAAAGGCTGGCTGTTCCGACCATTATGCAATTTTTATAGATGGATATGAAGAAAAGCCTATCAAAAATATTGAGATAGAGCATTTCCATGTACAAAAGGCCCCTCATCCTTATTACTTAAGGTGTGTAGAAAACATCTGCCTCAAAGCTACTTTTGTAAATGGACAAAACTTACCGGAATATCCGAAAAAACAAAAAGAACGTGTAATACTAGATGTTTACTGATTCTTCACAAAATCTGTATAATAGAATAAAAGTTCTGCAAACAGAACTTTTATTCTATCTATATGCATATCTTATTCCAAACACTCATCAAGTTCACCTATCAACTCTTCTTTATCAAGATGCCGCCCGATAAAAACTATTTTCTGCATACGGTCTCCATATTTATCATCCCAATCCCGCAACAAGCCGGGCTCCTGACGCATTACCTCCATCAGTTCTTCTTCAGGTGCCGTAGCATACCATAAACCAGCTTCCTTCAACTTTTTCTGCACACCAGCCTGCTCAAAAAGAAAAGACATATCACGATTATTGCTGAAATAACAGACTCCTTTTGCACGAATGATATTACGACTCCATCTGGTTGATACAAAACGATCGAATTTATGGATATCAAAAGCCGGACGACGATAATACACAAAAGTACTGATACCATATTCATCCACTTCACTACCCTCATGATGATGATGGTGCGCGTGTTCCTCCGCTTCTTTTTTCTGCTCTTCCGTAAGGGCGCTCTCTATTCCACGTATCCAACCGGCAGAAGTGGCAGTACGTTCAAAGTCAAATACTTCAGTATAGATTATCTTATTCAAATCCACATCAGCATAATCACATTCTATTATTTCAGCTGCAGGTTGCAATGTACGGATAATCTGTTTGATACGTTCCAATTCGTCATGTTTCACTTCTGAGACCTTATTCAATAATACAACATTACAAAATTCAATCTGTTGGATAATCAGATTTTCAATATCCTCTTCGTCAATACCTTTACGGGTCAAATCGTTGCCACAAGAAAACTCACTTTGCAGACGTAAGGCATCTACCACAGTCACAATACAATCCAAACGACATCCCCCGTACGTATTCTCCATACTTGAAATAGAACAAATAGTCTGTGCGATAGGAGCTGGTTCACAAACACCACTTGCCTCAATCACAATGTAATCAAAACGCTCCAACTTCATAATATCATCTATCTGCTCCACCAAATCCATCTTCAGAGTACAACAGATACAACCGTTCTGAAGTGCTACCAAGCTTTCGTCTTTCTTTCCTACAATCCCTCCTTTCTGTATGAGATCAGCATCAATATTCACCTCACCGATATCATTGACAATAACCGCAAACTTAATACCACGTTTATTAGAAAGAATATGGTTCACTAATGTCGTTTTTCCACTGCCTAGATAACCGGTCAAAAGCAGTATAGGAATTTCTTTTACTCTCATATAAAATTCAATATTACTTTCACAAAGGTATAGAATGATTAATTTCCAAACAATAGAAAACATCTTTTTATACCTTATAAACAAAAAATACTCTTCACATACCACCCAGTTAGAATCTATTAAAATTTAATTCGCAGTGCAATATTTTTCAAAAAATGCTTTAAATATTCCAAGAGTATAACTATATTTCGCAAAACAAATTTATAATAACAATGAGAAACAAATTAGCACAAAAAATCAAATTAGGCGCAGCCTTGTTATTGATGGCGGGAACTTCAGCCCTCGCACAAATCTCCAATCAAATTTATATCCCTACTCCTGAAAATATAAAAGCACGGCAGGAATTTCAAGATAATAAATTCGGCATATTTCTTCATTGGGGCATTTACAGTATGACCGCTCAAGGAGAATGGTATATGAACACTCACAACATCAACCGTGATGAATACGCCAAACTGGCATCCGGATTCTATCCTTCGCGCTTCAATGCTGCCGAATGGGTTTCTGCCATCAAAACCTCCGGAGCCAAATATATCTGTATCACCAGTCGACACCATGACAGTTTCTCAATGTTTGATACAAAAGAATCCGATTTTAATATCGTAGACGCTACTCCTTTCAAACGAGACGTACTAAAAGAACTGGCAGAAGAATGTCAAAAACAGGGCATCAAACTCCATTTTTATTATTCGCATTTGGACTGGTTTCGTGACGACTATCCGGAAGGAAACACCGGACATGGGACAGGACGTCCCAAAGGACATGGAAACTGGGAAAGTTACTACAAGTTTATGAATAAACAGCTGACCGAGCTTTTGACTAACTATGGCCCCGTCGGCGCCATTTGGTTTGACGGTATTTGGGATCAACCTACCAACTTCAATTGGCAACTGGAAGAACAATATGCATTAATTCATAAACTGCAACCATCCTGTCTAATAGGCAACAATCATCATCGAACTCCTTATGCAGGAGAAGATTTCCAAATGTTCGAACGTGATTTGCCCGGTGAAAACAAAGCCGGTTTTTCAGCAGGACAAGGAATAAGTGAACTCCCTTTAGAAACTTGTGAAACAATGAACGGAATGTGGGGCTACAGAATTGAAGACCAAAATTACAAATCCCCCAAAGAGTTGATACACTATTTGGTTAAGGCAGCCGGAAAAAATGCAAATTTGCTAATGAATATTGGACCTCAACCCAACGGAGAATTACCCGCTACAGCTATAGAGCATCTGAAACAAGTGGGTAAATGGATGAATCAATATGGAGAGACGATTTATGGAACCCGTGGTGGTGATGTAGCTCCTCACACATGGGGAGTATCAACCCGCAAAGGTGATCGTTTATTCATCCATATACTAGATTTGCAGGATAATGCACTTTATATACCTCTAAAGGCAAAAGTAAAGAAAGCAATACAGTTCATTTCCAGAACTCCACTTTCTTTCAAACAGGAAAAAAACGGCATATTAATAAAACTGCCTCAAGTACCTGATGACATAGATTATGTAATAGAATTAGTCATTAAACAATAAAATAACATTCATCTTTAAACAAGCATCTTTACGTAAAAAACAAGAATTTCCGATGCAAAAGAGAGAAATGTATTCTACACACATCAGAAAAGAAACATGAGTAACCGCATACATTACTCTTCTAAAAAAGAATTCGTCCTTGGATTATTGAAGCCCAAGGACGAATCACTCTTAGTTTGTGGAGCTGGAGGGAGTCGAACCCTCGTCCAAACGAGGAAGCCATACGCTTTCTACATGCTTATCTTCGCCTAAATTTTCGAGTATAAGCAGGACCGAAGCCACCAACTTATACCTTATCCTCTAAATTTTCGTAAGAGACATGAAGCGGATCTCTAACTATTCCCGATTTTACTGCACCACTTGATCAAACGCTTCGGAACAAGAGCTTTTGAGTGATGTCTCGTTTCCACCACTTTGGCAGAAATAAAGCTAATCTACTATGATTCGATTAAGCAGCAAGAGCATAATTTTCGTTGCCAGATAAAATTTTGAAAACTGGGATTATAGTGCCAATCAACCACGCACTGCATGCTTACATACCACTTAGCCACGCTGTCAAATCCAGTCAACCCCGTACTGGTAACTCATAAAGAGGTTACAAATATACACACACTTCTGTTAATATCCAATTATTTATTCGTTTATTTAGCGCATTTTAATAAGAACAACGTATCTTTGAAAATAATTTTTCTAATACTAACAGATCAGACAATATGAACAAAAAATTAATGGTATTGTGTATGAACAGTATGATACTGGGAGGCTGTATACCCTCTCCCAAGAAACAAACAGAACCAATTACAGTTGAAAAAAATCCGAATATGATGTATATGTTGGTAGGTAGTTATGCAACTCCAGATGAAGAAGGTATCAAGGTTTATAACTTTGATGAGCAAACTGGCAACTCCCAATATATCAGCGGAATAAAAGGAATATCCAACCCTTCTTTCCTCATTCCGTCGGCTGATGGAAAAAGAATATATACTGTAGGGGAGGATGCCGGAAAAAGTTCTACCGCCAATGCCATCAAATTTGATAAAGAACAAAAGAAACTAACCTTGCTTAATTCTCAACCCACTGACGGCGGCGCACCTTGTTATATAACTCTCAGCCCATCGGAAAAATTTGTCTTGACAGCAAATTATATGGGAGGTAGCATTACCGTTTTCCCACTAGATAAAGACGGAAAATTAAAATCCGAGACACGCCTTATTTCCTTTACCGGAAACAGTCTTGACAAAGAGAGGCAAACACAACCACATCTACATTGTATAAAATTCACTCCAGACCATAAATATCTACTTGCCAGTGATTTAGGGACAGACCAGATTCATGTATTTCCTGTTAGTGAGAATGTAACTGATGGCGTATCCCATTCCTTACTGAACGAATCTGAAGAATTTAATATAAAAGTAGAATCAGGATCAGGGCCACGCCACATTTGTTTCCATCCGAACCAAAAATTCGCTTATCTGATTAACGAAATCTCAGGAAAAGTTATAGCTTTCTCTTACGACAAAGGAAAATTAAACGCCATACAATATATAGAAGCTGACACAGTGGGTGCCAAAGGTAGCGGAGATATCCACATTTCACCCGATGGAAAATTTCTGTATGCATCCAACCGCTTAAAAGCAGACGGTATCGCTATCTTTTCCATAAATCAGGAAGAAGGGACATTAACAAAGACAGGTTATCAGCTGACTGGTATCCATCCACGTAATTTTATTATCAGCCGGAACGGGCGATACCTGTTGGTGGCCTGCAGAGACAGTAACTCTATACAAGTATTTGAAAGAGATTCCCAAACAGGATTACTGAAAGACACAGGCAAGACAATAAAAACCAATAAACCTGTATGCCTGAAGTTTACCTTTTAAACAGGAAACATAGTCTTTAATAAAATAAACTGCTGCCTTCATTGTATGTATTGGAGACAGCAGTTATTTTATTAAAGACAAAACGAATCTTTATACATAAGTTTCCAAGAACTTAACATGACCTTCCACGGTTACTTTCACTTCTTTTGTTGTGGCAGGGAAAAGGATAGATTCACCGGCTTGCAATTCCAATGAGTTACCATCCCCATCAGTTACCGTACATATACCTTCCATACAAATATAAATTACAAATGAATCCAGTTCACTATAATCTATCGTCATATTTTCAGTCAAATCATAAACAGAAGTAGTGAAATACGGACAGGTAACCAACTCGACAGACTCATTCTGTTTCGGAGTATAATGAGTACGATAATCCTCTTCTACAGAATAATCTATGGCATCTTTTGACAATTCTGTATGCAGTTCACGAGTATTACCATTCTTATCCTTACGATTGAAATCATAAATTCGGTAAGTCACATTCGAGGTCTGCTGAATCTCAGCAATAAAGCATCCGGCTCCAATACTATGGATACGTCCTGCAGGCAAGAAAAACACATCACCCGATTGTACGGCATAATCAGCCAATGCATCACAAATCGTATTATCAGCAATCATTGCAGCATATTCATCGGGAGTAATCTTTTTACTTAGTCCCGAACGCAGATGTGCTTTCCCCCCGGCATTGTCAATAACATACCACATTTCAGTCTTGCCCATCGAATTATGACGCTTCTTTGCCAGTTCATCATCCGGATGCACTTGTATAGAGAGGTCGTCACAAGCATCAATGAATTTGATCAACAAAGGAAAATTATCTCCAAAACGCTGATAATTACTTTCTCCTACCAGAGATCCTTTATATTCTTTTACCAACTGGCTCAAATTTTTGCCGGCTTCAGTTCCATTAGCAACAACAGACTCATCGCCCGGAACATTAGAGATTTCCCAACTTTCACCAACCTGAGGCTGTTCAATATTCAGATGCTTGAACGGGATAATCTTTTCTCCACCCCAAATGGTGGATTTCAGAATGGGGTTAAATTTAAATGGATACATAGGTGTATTAATTAATAGTTTCTAGGTTTGGATACAAAAATAAGGGAATTCTATGACTTTACCGCATAGAATCCCCTAAAATTAACAGCTATGTGTGTGTATATTCAAAGGTGTATTAGTAGTCTGTATTATTAGGATCGAAGTTAGTCCAGCTATCCAACCAATTATCATCTGTTCCAAACGCTCCGATATATTCTACTTTCTCAAAACCACTGCTCAACAGTGCGTCATTAAATGAAGCGGCTGTCAACACAGGACTACCTGCATCCGGCATATAATTAACACCGATATTACGCCCGTCCTTGAATTTCAACTCATTGACATCAGTCAATACTTTATTTCCTTTCTGAGCCTTAAAAAAAGTAGAAGAGTAAGACTCTTGTCCAGCATCAATGATTTGCTTGTTCACGGCATCATAAAGCACATCATCATATATTTTGTTGGCATCAGAACCGACCGCCGTCATACCTGCAAACCAAATATTCTCCAACTTTATGTTTCCTGCCTTGGTCATCTCAACTGTATTACCTTTCTCACCATCAATAATTAAACCGACAGGATATCCCACAGCTACTGAATTAAAGCAATTCAAACGACTGGAACGTCGGATCTGCATAGCAGACTGGAACTTACCTAAAGCTGAACCGTTATTAGGATTGAAGCTACCACCGGTAATATAGCTCTCATTATTAACAAAGTTGGCATCACGCCCCAACGGTCCGATAAAAGTGACATTACTAAATACGGCTGTCGTATAGGGTTCTATCAATGAGGCGTCTCCACAATTATCCGACTCAAAACCATTAGACTGAGAAGTATCTGCGATTCTCGGGTCACGGATTGAAAGACAATACTGGACTTTACCGGAGAAGCCATTATCTGTATCAAATTCATCGTCCCATCCATTATAAGCCACTAGATATTTACAATTTACATTACCTCCAAACCATTCGTAAGAGTCGTCATTGGAATATGATACCTGTAAATGATCAATGGTAGTCCCACTACCTACAGATCCAAAAGTTATACCATTAATTTCCTTATCTTTTTGAAAAGGATAACCAGCAAATTCCACACGTACATATCTTAATATACCTGAATTGTCAGCATCATCATTTCCTCCATGTTTAGTACGCGGACCTCCTTCAATCTGCTGATTCAACACTCCCTGATTGTTCTTGGCATTACCACAAATAATCAATCCCCCCCAATCTCCCGGTTTACGCTGGCCTTTAGGCTGTTCAGAGGTAAAGACAATCGGAGCATCTTTAGTACCCTCGGCTATTAGTTTGCCACCCGGTTCTACAATCAAGGCAGCCTGTGTATCTTTATCCCCTTTGATAACAGTTCCCGGTTCGATGGTCAATACCGACCCAGTCCCCACATAAATCCATCCTTTCATCAGGTAAGTTCCTTTAGACAAAGTCTGTGTACCTTTAAAAATAAACTCCTGATCTCCATTTCCTATCACGGTACCTTTGGCATTCTCAGTTTTATCATCATTAAATAACAAGTGGTCACATGTTTTAATAGCTCCCTCAGTCCCCCATACATAAGGAGCTTCGGCATTTCCACCGTTGCCATTACCGTTTCCTGTATCAGTTTCCGGATCATCACTGCTACAAGCAACCATTCCCCCCAGCATTATTGCTGAGAATACGTAAATCATAAACTTGTTAGTTCTCATTTCCATTTGTTTATTGGTTAATAATGAAAGATTCATTCTATTTTAAAACGTATAGTTAATGTTCAAATTGAAATTACGCCCTGATTTGTATTGACGGGTAATTTGCTCCACTTTTCCATGTCTAGTTTCTTCAAATTGCTTAAAAGAAACTTTCTCCGCCAACAAATCGTGTACAGCAACCTTTATTTCCAGATTACCGATTTTTTTCGAGACACTTAAATCTACTGCATTACGGGGCATTTCATAAGAATCGGGTACTCTTACTTCATTGCCTGCAGTTCCCAAACTACGGCCTACACCAATAATACGCTTACCGATACGGTTATAAAGCAATGCAGCATTCCATCCGCTATCGGCATGTTGATAGAAAAAACCGGCATTAATCAAATATGGAGATTGACCTTGCATCGGACGGTCCTCCTCTTTGGCTCCCGGCTCAAATTTCACTTTACTTTTAATTAAGGCCCCGTTCAGACTAAGACTAAAATTACGCATACCTATAAAATCCAGATTTTTGCGGATATCCACCTCTACCCCATAATTATCCGCTCCTTTGGCATTGACATACGAATAGATAAGGTCTGTGCCTCCGGATACAGTATAAGTCCATTCAATAGGATTTTTAAACCTTTTATAGAAAAGAGAAACAGAAATCAGCTCTCCACTGCTGGGATAAAGTTCATAACCAAAATCTAAATTATCAATATAAGCAGGCTTTAAATTATAATTACCTTGTACATTACTGGCAAGATCAAAATCATAATATACAGAAGAAGAAACCTCCCGAAATTCCGGACGATTCACAGTACGTCCATAAGATAAACGGAACTGCTGCTTATCATTCAGACGATAAGCCACATTTACAGACGGGAAAAAGTCATTATACGTGTAAAACACGCTAGTGGGGCTTTCCTCGTTTTTCTGTGTATGGCTAACCAGCTCCATTCTATTATGTTCAAAACGAACTCCTGCGTATACATTCAATTTGCCCAATGGAAGATTGGTCCCTACATAACCGGCACTCAAGAGATTATTGCCTTCGTAATTATTGCGCCAATCCACTTGTTCCAATAAATAAAGTCCATTCTCCCCATAATTCTTCTCTTGTAATAATTCATTAGGGACATTCATTACTTTATAAGCACTCGGCAAACCATTTTTCCAACTATAAATAAAAAAACGGGTATTATATTCACGAGCACGATACTCCGTGTAAGCTCCAGCCTTCAGGCTAGGAGTAAAAATCCCGAAAGAAAAATCGTGCTGATAATTGATGTTAGCCGACAAAATATGTTCATCCAATCGGGAAAACTCCCGATTAATCTCATTCAAGTTCTCTACTTCCAACTGATTGGTCTCTTCATTGAGTACGGTAGTATATCGACGGCGGTCTGGCATATTCCGATTGGCATAAGAATATCCAGTACTCCAATCCAACTTATCGGCATCACCCAATGTATGTTTCCCCGTAAATTGACCATTATAAGTGGTACGACTCTGATAATAATATTCCGCGCTCTCTTCATAATCACTTTGTGCATCTGTCCCCTTACGATAAGTATAGCGGTCTTTCCCTAATTGATTAAAAATATTCTTAAACTCATAGCGGCTGTTACCACTGGCAGGTACATAAGTAAAATTCAGCATAGTTCCTATACGAACATTATGATTATATTGGTCATCTATACTTTTACGTAAATAATTAGAACAGTCGTGGGTCGTATCATAAGCACCAAACAAATTGTTATCCATATCCAGATATGTCTTATAGCTATTACTATAGTTCACTGTTCCTAACATAGCCAAAGTACGTCCGCTACTATCCACCCAGCGACGGCTGAAATTCATATTCATGCTAAGATCTGCCAAGGGCCTACGATCTTTAACGGTCCAGTCATTGTTCAACCCATTATTTAATAAATCATAGCCGTTATTTATCGGATTAAGCACAGCATTGATTCCACCTTTCAAGCTACGAAAGCCATTATCGAAACCTAGAAAATCTGTGCCACTTCCTTTATTATACAGAAACTTTTTAAAATGAGTCTGATCATTTAAACTAGTTCCAACCGAAATAGTAAACAGATTACTGCTAGGAACATCTTTGGTATTCACTAAAATAAAACCACCACTGAAATCAGCTGGATATTCCGGTGCAGGTGATTTCACTACCAACATATTATCCAACTGCGACGATGGAATAATATCGAAAGAGAAAGCACGCGCATCGGCTTCTGAACTAGGCACGGCACTATTATTAATCCACACATTATTATACCGTTGTGAAAGCCCACGTACCATAACGAATTTCTCCTCAATTATACTGATACCCGACACACGGCGAATCACTTCCGAAGCATCTTTATCTTGCGTCTTGGTAATCTGCTGGGCAGAAACTCCCGTTTGCATAACCAAGCTGGTACGTTGTTGGGTAATTATAGCATTCTCCGTATTCTTTTTAGCATCCGCTACAACCACAACTTCTCCTAATTGTTGATTATCCTGTTCTAGTTCTACTTTTATTTCGAACATACCATTTATTGTAACCTCAACAATCTGTGTACAATAAGACACATAAGATATAATAAGCTTGTACGTTCCATTTCTTAATCCCGCAAGTTCAAAATTACCATCCACATCAGTAATAGTTCCTATATTTGTACCACTTAACTGTACGGCAGCACCAATAAGTGGCTCTTTAGTCGCTTTATCTGTTATAGTTCCTCGCAAAACGGCCGCCTGTACGGTCAATGCCAGCATCAAAAGAATTATCATAAGGCTAATGCCTTTCATCTGAATTTTCATCATACTTTTACCTTGTTATTTTTCCGATGGCAAAGATCAGATAAAAGCATTACATATATAATACATCTGCATGATGCTCCTTTTGCATATTTATTTCAATGACATTTCATTGCATTTTGTTGAAAAAGCTCCTACCTTTACAAATAAATTGTAAAATAGAGAAAGAATATGAGAAGTTTTGCATCTGACAATAATTCAAGTGTACATCCCCGTATCATGGAAGCATTAATGAAGACCAATAACGGACATGCACTTGGCTATGGAGATGACCCGTGGACAGAAGAAGCCACCCACAAAGTGAAAGAACAATTTTCACGTCCATGTGAAGCACTGTTTGTTTTTAATGGCACAGGCAGTAATACTATGGCGTTGCAAATGATGACCCGTCCTTACCATATTATCTTCTGTGCCGACACAGCTCACATTGCTGTAGATGAATGTGGTGCCCCCAGTAAAGCGACTGGCTGTTTCATGCGCACAATTCCTACTCTGGATGGCAAACTGACTCCGGAATTACTAAAACCATTTATGGTTAACTTTGGTATAGAACACCATTCTCAGCCCGGAGCAATTTACCTAAGCCAATGTAGTGAGTTGGGAACAATTTACAAACCAGAAGAAATATGCGCATTGACAGAATTTGCACACCGGCATGGACTGTTTGTGCATATGGACGGCGCCCGTATCTCTAATGCCGCGGCAGCATTGGGAATGAGTCTTGATGATATATCAGGAGCTTGCGGAGTCGACACATTGACTTTGGGAGGAACAAAGAACGGACTGATGGGAGCCGAATGTGTCATGATTTTCAATCAAGATTTGATAAAGGAAGCGCGTTATGCCAGAAAACAAGCCTGCCAATTGGCCAGCAAAATGCGTTATATCTCTTGCCAGTTCACAGCCTTCCTTGAAGATAACCTATGGCTAACATGCGCACAACATGCCAACGCAATGGCGCAACGCTTGTACAAGGAACTTTCCACAATCCCTGATATAAAGTTTACCCAAACGGTGGAAAGCAACCAATTATTCTTCATCATGCCACGTGAAAAAGAAAATAAGCTACAAAAATATTATCATTTCTACTTTTGGAACGAAGCCATAGGAGAGATGAGACTTGTTACCTCTTTCGATACAGAAGAAGAAGATGTAGACAAACTGATAGCTTGCATAAAGGCGCTATAATCATCTTCCGTTTCTCTGTTAGGCGGGCCTTCAGACCTGCCTGTTCTATTTCCCGCCTTTTTCCAAGGCATGAGTGTCCGGAGCCACACGTGGAT